>Ga0307425_1000112_pt1 | contig 46786 bp, 45 predicted proteins | sample SalMarWE160330MG_FD_202152 | JGI IMG/M metagenome (GOLD analysis project Ga0307425, IMG submission 202152) | Salt marsh sediment microbial communities from the Plum Island Ecosystem LTER, Massachusetts, United States - WE1603-30 | ecosystem: Environmental > Aquatic > Marine > Intertidal zone >... | reverse complement strand
GGCCAGGTTGTCCATGTCAGCACCTGTGAAGAGAAAGCTGGTGTTTTTCTCTGATTTTCCGAGGATATCATATATCCGCTTCCTCTCTTCCTCTAAACCGGATTTGTGGGTGATTCCCCAGCAGGGAGGAGGGAGGTAATGGTTCCCAATTGATTCAATCCCCTTACGCTCTCCTTCTAATGTAGAAACCACGGTTAAGGGCTCTTTGAAATCGATAATCAGGGTCTTGTTTTCAAAGTCGTGGATCGTACTGTAGGAGATACGCGCATCCTTTATATAATCGAGGTCAAGGTCGAGTTTGCGTGACTTGAATACCTTCTCCTGAAGGACCTGATCTTCTCTCCTTGAAAACTCGTCCCCATAAATCGTTGATGAAAGCGAGGAAACGAAATTCCCGGCCCTGGTGGATGCCCTGCAGGTCAGGTCACAGGGAAAGTAGAATATTTTTCCCGTTTTTACGGCCTCCACATCCTTCCACCCGGGACGACTGAAAAACCTCTTGGCTGTTTCCCTGTCGCCGCCGCACCCGTAGATAACCTGCGGGTTAAACTTCATCCATTCCTCTTTGGTGATGACTACGATGTTCCCATTCTTGCCTAATTCAGGAGGGATGCCGCCCGCGGCCTTGATCATCACATTCTGAAAGGAATCATGCCCGGGGGTCATGACCCTGTCACGTCCCATGAGCCGAATAACCCTCTTCCTTTTTGATGCGGGTATTTTGGCCACTTTTCGGGCGATGAGTTGAAACTGTGCCTTAATCTGCTCTTTAAGTTTTCCGGCCTCATCCTGCTTATTGAATATTTTGCCCAACAGATCAATATTTTGGTAAAGATCATCGACACTTTTTGCGTCGAGGGTGACGAGTGAGCATTTCCCACCGAATTGTTCACTTATTCCCCTGTGGAGAGAGGACCGGAAGATCAGATCGGGCTGAATCGCTTCTATCGCGTCAAGGGATGGAGAAAAAAAGCCTCCCACAATCGGCTTGCCTGCTGTTTCCGATGGATAAGTGCTGTGGTAAGTGATCGCTTCTACCGCATCTCCCGCGCCGATACTGAAAATGATTTCGGTAATGGCCGGGACAAGTGACACCACCCGCGAAGGAGGTGCTTTGATTGCGACTCTGTTCCCACTGGCATCAACAAACTCCTCGGGAAAGCAAAAACCCGGGGTAGCACTCTCGAAAAATGCCACAAGCAGAGAAAACAACAGTATGAATCCACGAATACCAAACACTATTTCTCTTTTCATTCCCATCCCCTCATTTCAATATCAGGTTTCAAGGATGTTATGATATATGATCCCCTCGCCCTTGAAGCAATTACAATAATCCGTGTAACCTGCCCGCTCGCGCCTTGCCACCCGCCCGCCTCGCGTTGCTAAGCATTGCGGGCAGGTGGCAGGCGGGTCTGTGGATCAAAACTCATAAGCGACCTTAAAAAAGACAGAGCGCCCGGCCCCCGGGTACTTTCCCGAACTGGTTTGCCCGGTCACCGGATCGGTGAAAGAACCGAAATAGGTATCGTACGGTTTGTTAAGCAGGTTGTTCCCCTCGAGAGACAGGAGCCAGTTTTCAAAAAGACGCTGTTCAAGCCTGAGGTCAACGGTCACGTAAGAATCCAGAGTGCTCACAGGATCTGTGGTGGTTTCATCCGTGCCGTAGAAATACCGGTCCCCAACATAACGGACCGTTGCCGTGGCGGTCAACCCGAAAGGGGCCCAGTACGTGAGGTTTCCCCTGAACAGGTGTTTGGGGGTGTATACGGCCCGCCGGGTTACATATTGATTTTCCTCTTCAGCATCGGTGTAGGTATAGTCGAGGGCAAGGGTCACATCGTAAAACGGACCGAACTTGGTTCCCACCTCCAGGCCGCTGGCCTTAGACTTGTCTATATTTTGAGGGGTCCATACCCAGTTCGTATCAGGGGCCCAAAGGATCTTGTCTTTGAGGTTCCAATTGAAGTACGTAAGAGACACAAATACCCTATTGTCAACAAGCTCCTGTTCAATCCCGGCATCGAAATGCCATCCCGTCTCAGGTTTCAGATCAGGATTCCCTTTGGTATAGGGGCCTGCCGGCCAGAAAAGATCATTGGGCGTAGGGGCGCGGAAATGCTTCCCGTAATTAAACTTAATGGCTGTGCTCTCAAGAGGATTGACGATCAGACCAAAACGGGGAAGGTCTTCCGTACCAAACTCAGAATGATCTTCGTGCCGCACTCCTGCCACCCCTTTGATATAGCTGCAGGGACGGTATTGGGCCTCTCCGTAGACCCCCAGGGTGTGCAATTTGGCAGAGGTATCGGAGGTGTATCCCGGGACGTCCCCGCCGGAAGAATCGAGATCTCTGTTTTTGTTTTCCCAGTCATAATGCTTATATTCCGCCCCCACCAGCAGATTTAAGCCTTTGAACGGTTTGAAGTTAGCATCCCCCTCCAGACCCAGGACCTTGTTGGTCACCCAGGTCCTTGCTCCTGTACCGTTGTAGCTCCACCTGTCATAGTTGTAACTGTCCATGTACGTGTAATCCGCCCGGAACTTGAGATCTACCCATTCTGTGGGTTTACTGTCTACATTGAGGACCCCATGGGCATCATTATCCCTTCCCCTGTCGATGAGACTGGCGGACTCCGAGTTAAAAAACTCTGTGCCATTGATGTAATAGTCCTGTGTGCCCGGTGGAGGCTGCACGCCCGGTACGCCAAAATCTCTGTATATATAGTCACCATAGAGGCTGACATTTAGGATATCTCCCTTATCTAGGACCAGGTTGATGGACGCGTCGTTGTGGCTAAGATCACTGTTTGAACGAAAGCCTAAGGTCCTGTAGCGATTGGCAGTCAGGTAGTAGCCAAGATCCCCAACTGCAAACATCCCCTGTTCTGCGGCAAGCCCATAGGTACTCTGAGAACCGTAACCGGCGCTGGCCTTGAGATCAATTTCATCCCTCTCAGGCCGCTTGGTGATGATGTTAACAGTCCCACCCATGGCGCCCGAACCATAGAGGACAGAACCCGAACCTTTGACCACCTCAATCCTTTCAATACTGTTGAGGGTGATCTTATTCACGTCGGCAACGCCAAGGGAGGGCGAATTGATTGTTACTCCGTTCACCCGTATCTGGGTGGCGTTACCGGACATGCCCCTGATATGAATCTCCCCGGCAGCGCCGCCATAATCTCCGCGGGTCCTCCAGTCAATACCCGGTTCATTGGCCAAGAGTTCTCCCAAGGTCTTTGCCGGGGACTCCTCGATCTCTATTTCATCAACGACAATCATTGAGTTGGATACATCCTTCCGTTTCTCTTCAGTCTTTGTCGCCGAAACCACCACCTCATCCAGGGTATCCACCGGCTCCCTACTCATCTTTTCATTCTCAGCCAGACAGAGGCCCGGAAAACTAAACATGGCTATAAGTCCTAACAAAAGCTCAGTTTTTTTCATCAGAAATCCTCCTTTGTCAGTCTCAGCCGCAGAGACGAATCTCGCGGCCCGTGAGTTTGAGATCAGACCGGTTTACAATCTCCCCGATCATACAAACAACGCTTTGCATACCCTTCACAGTCAGCAACCACCATGCATCCATAATATCGAAATGGCTTTCACCTGAAAAAATCACCTCCACCCTGTCTGCCTTGATTCCAAGAGCTCTTACTGCTCCTCTCTCATCAAAAACTCCATCAGGACGTTCCATCCCCACAACATAGACGATTACCCCGGTCTTCATTTTTCTGTCCTCCTTATTTTCTCTTTGTTTAACGTCTATGACCCGGAGACAAAAAAATCCCCGGACCGAAATGAATCGATCCGGGGATTTCCCTTTTTTATCCTCAAGATCCTGCCGCTACCCCCAGTCCGCGAGGATTACGGCCGTGTCTGTTCAGGCAGGTCTTCTGACTCCCCCTCCCTATTGGCGACCTTCCCATCCGCCACTCAACTCATTGCATAAAGAGTTAAATGCCTGACAGTGGTACAAAATGCCAAAAGAGTTCCCTTTTTCTTATCAAACAAAGAATGAAGGGTGAGGTCACAGCGGCGGGCCCGTCCCGTTTTAACGGCGTTCCCTATTAAGCTCAAAACGAGCACCTGAACAATATTAAAATATTTAGAAAAAATGGGGATGGAAGTCAAGAAAAAAATCATGGCTCCGTCTCAACGGATTTTTGTCCGACATGATCTTTCTTATCACATTGTCCCAAAATATTTCGGGGATAGGTCAATATCAGAGCATCAGCGATGCTCCTCATGGTTACGAGAATGAGGGAAAAGTATTACCCTTCTGTTATGGCGCCTGTTTGATCTTGACCCCCAATCCCTTTTGAGCCTATATTCATTTGACAGGAAAGGGCGTTCTTATCAATATTCTGTTGGTATCAAACTGATCATCTCTGCCACCCCAATTTCAATGGAATAGAAATCGCATCACACTCTTTTCTTGCCGGGTCTTTGGCAGGGGTTTGTCTGAATGGATCAAAACACCAGAAGAAACCTTTTTTTATCACTCATTAGCGGCCTGTTGTTGGGCCTTCCCTGGTCTGTTTCGCCTCTGTTTTTTCTCATTTTTTTAGCCTGGGTGCCTCTTCTGATGCTGGAGGAGGAAACCCGGAATCACCCGAACCACTACATCCTATTCAATTATGCCTTTGTCAGTTTCCTGATGTGGAATATTCTGGGAACCTGGTGGATCACACAAGCACAGTGGCTGGGGGCCATCCTCATCATGTTGGCCAATTCCCTCGTACAGGCCCTTGTTTTCTGCTCCATAAGCCGCGTTCGAACAAACCTGAACATCCCCCTGTTATTTTCTTTCCCGATTATCTGGATGGGATATGAGTATTTTCATGAGTCCTGGGACCTGGCCTGGCCCTGGCTCAATCTGGGCAACGCCCTGATCACGGCACCCAAACTCATCCAATGGGTCGAGTATACCGGCGTTCGCGGGGGCACTCTCTGGATTATTCTGACCAATTTTGCGATTTTTGGAATGGCTCATGCCTATCGGAAAAAGGGTTTGGGATCCATGGTCCCTGTGGGAATCGTAACCGTTCTGCTAATTTTCATCCCTGTTCTGGTCTCCTATCAGATGTTTGACAATTTCAGGGAGGAGGGAGAAACCGTTACTGTGGCCTTGATTCAGCCCAATCTGGACCCATACACGGAAAAATTCGTGCCGGAAAGGCAAGCCCAACACTTAGAAGAATTTTTCAGGACAGCGGATTCTATCTGCGACGAGGAGACCAACTACCTGTTCGGCCCCGAGACCCTTATCGTGCAGCAGATTGACGAGAGAAATCCCTGCGCATCGCCTTACTATCGTCAGTTATTGAGTTTTCACGCAAAATACCCGAAGCTCAACTGCCTGTTGGGGGTACACAGCTATCAGAAAGTGGGGGAGGATGTCCCTCCCGGGAGCCGTTTTAACCGGGAAGAAGGCTTCTTCTACGAGGCCTTCAATACCGCCCTTTTTCTTGCACCTGGATCCGCGCCCCAATTCTATCACAAAACCAAGTTGGTGCCCCTGTTCGAGCGGATGCCTTTTGTGCAATATCTCGGCTTCCTTGGAAAATATTCCCTGGAACTTGGCGGATATAACGGCACCTACAGCCTTCGGCAGGAAGCCCGTGCGTTTGTATCTACCGATAATTCCGTTGCCATTCTGCCCATCGTCTGTTTTGAGTCGGCCTTTGGTCCCTACTGTGCCCGGAACCTGCCGGAGACAAAGGGCTTTATCTGCATGATCACCAACGACGGGTGGTGGAAAAACACGCCCGGCTATCTTCACCACTTCAATTTCAGCCCCGTTCGTGCCATCGAATGCCGCCGGGATCTGGTACGGGTAGCCAATACCGGGATCTCAGCCCTCATCGATGCAAAAGGGATGGTGATTGCCCTTACGCCATGGTGGAAAAAGGCCACACTCAAAGGCCGAATCCATCTTCGTCAAGGCCGGACTTTTTTTGCCCGGCACGGGGACTATTTGGGGCGTATCTCCATGTTTTTGGGGATCTTTCTCATTGTGTGCGGGGAACTGAAAAGGTCTCACGCAAAGGCGCGAAGACGCAAAGAAAAGCCACAGCTTATTCGCAAAGCTAAGAGATACCATCCTTCCTCAGGGAAGCCCCAAAATTGATGAGAAGCCCCAACCTCATCATTTATAGTTTCTTACCTTTGCGTCTTCGCGCCTTTGCGTGAGTAAAAAGAGGATTCAATCATGTATCATAGGACCGTTCACGACACACTTATGGGGAAGATCGTGATGCGCTGGCTGGCCCTGATCATTTTTCGATTTACGGGCTGGAAGCCGGCGGGGAAAAGACCCTACATCCCCAAATACGTCATCATCGCGGCACCACACACCTCCAATTGGGATTTTTTTTACACCATCTGTCTGGCGTTCATTCTTGAAATCAAGCCCTTCATCATGATGAAGGCCGCTTGGTTCCGCTGGCCGATGGGTCCTTTTCTCAGATGGTTGGGAGCCATTCCCGTCGATCGCTCCAAATCAACCCATGTTGTAGCGCGGTCGATACAGGCCTTTCGTGCATATCCGCGAATGGTCCTGGTGGTTCCTCCTTCCGCAACCCGCAGGAAAGTCATGTACTGGAAAACCGGCTTTTACCATATCGCCAAGGGGGCGAATGTCCCCATTGTGTTAGGGTTTCTGGATTACCGACGCAAGGTTGGAGGTATCGGGCCGGCAGTTCACCCGACCGGAAATATGGACGCAGATATGAAGATTATTCAGGACTTTTACACCGACATCGCGGGTAAATATCCCAAAAAAGCGCGCAGCTCCCCTGCGCCGGCAGAGTGGGAAATACCCTAACAACCCAGGTTCTTTTTCTTCAACTGAGCGCCACGCATAATGTGGCGTTTCTGAGCGGACAGAACGGTTTTTCTCATTCGAACGGAGAGGGGGGTGATCTCCACCTGTTCGTCTTCACGAATGAAACTGATGGCCTGCTCCAGGGTCATGGGCTTGATGGGAGAAAGGATGACGTTATCATCTTTTCCGGCGGCCCTCATGTTCGACAGCTTTTTTTCCTTGCAGGGGTTTACGTCGATGTCCTGGCCCCGGTTATGCTCACCCACGATCATCCCCTCGTATACCGGGTCGCCCGGCACCACCAAAAGACGGCCCCTCGGTTCCAGGTTAAACAGGGCGTAGGGGACCGACTTTCCCTTGCGGTCGGAGACGATAGAACCGGTAAACCGGCTTGGACAATCCCCCCGATACTCCCCGTAGCCGTCGAACAGAGAGTACATGATGCCGGTCCCACGGGTGTCTGTGAGGAATTCATCCCGGTATCCGATGAGGGCCCGGGTAGGCACGGAAAATTCCATACGCACCCGTCCCTTGCCGTTGTTGACCAGGTTGGTCATCTTCCCCTTGCGAAGGGAGAGTTTTTCTGTCACCACGCCTAAGAATTGCTCCTCACAGTCCACCATCAGACGTTCTATCGGTTCCATTTTGCGGCCATTTTCATGACGATAGATGACCTCCGGCCGTCCCACACAGAATTCATAGCCTTCCCGTCGCATGGTCTCGATGAGAATCGCTAACTGAAACTCACCCCGACCCTTGACCAGGATGCTGTCCCGGTCCCCGTTTTCTTCCACCTCAACGGCCACGTTGAGCAGGGTCTCTTTTTGCAGACGCGCCCGGATTCGGCTGGACTGGACATAGCGGCCTTCTGTTCCCCCAAAGGGCGAGTCGTTCACAGTAAATTCCATGGACACGGTGGGCTTATCCACTCTGATGCGGGGCAGGGCTCTGGGGGCCTCCCCAGTGCAGATAGTATCCCCGATTTTCACGTCCTCAATGCCAGCCAGGACCGCGATATCGCCGGTCTGGACTTCGTCTACGTCCGCAAGGGTCATGCCTCGGTAGACCTGGAGCTTGGACACTTTTAAGGAAACATTCTGTTCCTTTTCCCCTATACAAATGAGGCTGTCTCTCGACCGGGCCGTTCCGTTAAAGACCTTCCCGATGGCCAGCCGCCCCATGTAATCGGAATAACCCAGATCGGACACCAGCATCTGGAAGGGGGCCGAGGGGTCGTGTGAAGGGCCGGGGATCTCTTCGAGTATGGTGTCCAGAAGGGGGTGTAGGTTTTCCCCTTCTTCCTCCAGCGCCCTTTTGGCGATGCCGTCCCGGCCCACGGCGTAGAGCATGGAAAATTCCAGCTGTTCTTCAGTGGCGTCCAGGTCGATCATTAGGTCATAAATCTCATCTAAGACCTGCCCAGGTCTGGCATCCTGCCGGTCGATCTTGTTGATTACCACGAGAATTTTCAGCCCTGCTTCCAATGCCTTCTTGAGCACAAACCGGGTCTGTGGCAGAGGGCCTTCCGAGGCGTCCACAAGAAGGATAGCGCCTTCGGCCATAGACAGGGCCCGCTCCACTTCCCCTCCGAAGTCGGCATGCCCCGGGGTGTCTATGATGTTGATTCGGACTCCTTTCCACAAGACCGAGCAGTTCTTGGCCGCAATGGTGATGCCGCGCTCACGCTCCAGATCCATGGTGTCCATGAGGCGCTCGTCCACCTTCTGGTCGACCCGAAAAAGACCACTCTGTTGGAATATGGCGTCCACCAGGGTGGTCTTGCCGTGATCCACGTGGGCAATGATGGCAATGTTTCTCAGATTTTCGTTTCTCTCCACAGTCAACATGATTGGACAATCTCCAAAACGGTTTCTTTTTAAGGTTTGGTCGGATCGGATAGTGTAAGCATTGCTACATGGATTACAAGGAGTTTTTGGGGGCCGGTTTCGGATCAAGGGTGGCAGTCAGGTCATAAACATCGACTATCTGACTCCAGATCTTTTTCACCCTATCCTTCGGGCGCCTGGATCGAGAGGCTCTATCGGCATACCCCTTTATTCAATCGTAATCCCGGAGACAGAAATAACACCGAAATAAGCCCGTAGGATCTGAGCTCTTGCCATGGTTCATATTTATGATCTACCCCCAATCACTCCATTGTATATGATCGGAAACAAGTACGGTACGTCCCAGGCGCACCTGACTCAAGTGCTGGAGTGCTAAATGATCAACACTGTAGCTGAGTAATGGGATATCTGATGTTTTGTTTTCTTTGACATCGGTTTGGATTAAGTTTTTCATGAACTGCGCAGACAGAATGGCGTTCACGCGCATGCGCACGCTGCGAACAGTGGGTTTCTTGCCACGGCTTTTGCCATGGCGCCAACGGCTAAGACTTTTTGCAAGGTCCAGAAGTTTCTTCTGGCACTTGACGAGGTTCTGTGTCACGCCTTGGAGTTGTTGAGTAAAGAAGCTTTCGGTGTAAAGGACAACAACCCGACACGATTTCCCCCATATGGTCGTGGTGGTATCAAATGCCTGAGTCCTCGGCATTCCGTCGATAGGTTGGAACTCCTCATAGGGTGTAGCTAACAAGTTGGCACATTGATTGGCCGAAAGTGCTGCAACAAAATGGGCGCCTCCAACAACCAAGCCTTCCATGCTATCATCAGTAACATTGCCTTTGTCGAAAACCAGGGTAGCTTCTGGTGTTTTACCAGTAATTTTTTTATATCGATCCACAAGTTCAACAATTAGTTGGGGAAAGAGACTGATGTCAGGTATATTTCCTGGATAGATTTTGTGGAAAAGCGGGACTTGAAAATCACTTGAAAATCACGGGTCACGAGAAGGGCCAGGCCGATCTGTCGAAGATCATCACGTTTCTGCTTCGAATGGCCGCGCTGGGCAAGACCTGAGCGGCCATTGGTCGTGGCCAAAAAGGTGAAAAAATTCGTAGTGTCGTTGTTGATAAGATCCTTACCTTATTGGGTGGCTTACTAAGGATGAGCAGAGGGAAGAATCCGGTTTGATGTCCCCAAGCAAGGGTAGAAAGGGGTCACGACCTAAAACCGCCCGGAGGCGGTGGGTCGTCTATTTCCAGAAGTCTTTAGGGTCAATCTGCAATCTCCGAAGACATGAACGAATTGTCCCTGATTTAATTATGCTACCGCCTCCGTGGCAACGAATAGTATAGGATGGACCTTGCATTGTGCCTGGAATAATGGGTTTCACAAGGTATCTTTCACTCCCTTTACCCCTGTTTTGTCTTCCTTGACATTAAAATCTTTCAGTCTTTTCAGAAACTTGCGGTAGCTAATCTCACCAGGCGGGCTGGTCATTGCAAAGGATTTCCTGAACCATAAAGGGTGGGATTACCTGTAGTGACTGGTCTAATTGGATTTGAAGCTTTTTGTGGTCGAATGTGCATTTTCCATCACTCAAGTGTGCGTAATATTCTGTCCATGCTTCTGTGGGGGCAGGAGAGAAGAGATAATCCATATTGTTGTTTTCGTAAGAAAAACGAATATGAGCAACGCACAAGTCTAATATCGCTTTTTGAACAGCTTCCATGCTGTCGTCGGTAGTCACAATATCAAACTGTAAACAGTGTGCAAAATAGTAATCTTCCTCCTTCTTTATCAGAACGTCTAATCTGATTTCCGGATTTCCCATAATTGTCGCCCCTTTAAAAGTAGGTGGCCCACATGCCTTATTCTTATTGATTATATCGGCACGATTTCCACAAAGTCAAGGGATTTTGTGTAAAGTCCCACGTTCACCCACCTTTAACGGCCCGGAGGATGAGTTAACAAGTAGGGCGGGGGCACGCTTTCACAATGCCACCGCCATCATATCACTCGGGCTTACGTCGATTCTCATGCCCGCATATCTCGCATTCACTTTCACAACCAGAAAAAGAAAAAGCGGCCGCAATCAGGACCGCAAATAAGACAATACCCCGTGTTAAAGGAAAATATCTCCTGTTCATTTCCTGCTCCATTACCTCTTTTTCTTTTCCCCTTCCAGGTATTCCGTTAGACACATCCCTCCTGTCGACAAAGAAAGTTGACTTTGAAACAAAAGGTGAATATTTTCTATTCAGGAGATTCATATGGCTACCATTATCTTCGATACATTGGCTTACGCCAAAAAGCTGAAAGCTGCCGGTTTCACTGAGGAACAGGCTGAAGTACAGGCCCAGGCCTTCGCCGAAATTATAGAAGAACGGTTATCCACAAAGCAGGATCTAAAAGGTCTCGAATTAACCATGAGACGAGATTTAGCCACCGTCAAATCAGAAATCATTAAATGGGTTGCCGGTATGCTCGTTGCCCAAGCGGCCATAGTTGCCACCTTGGTTAAGTTGCTCTAACATTCCTCAGTAATCTGTTTCCCAGCGGTCTCTTTCAAGTATTCTTCGCATTCAATCCTGTATTGTAAATCTCTTTCATCTTTCTTACGTTTAGCTCAAGATTTATGTAACGTATATTTAATGGATTGCAACAGAGACACGATTAATCCCTATCCTCATCCTATCGATCATCATCCCTGCTAAAATCGTTGATAATCCTCGAATTTCCCCGGTCGTCAAACTCGATATAGGTATCGTCAGACACCTTATAGACAGTAGAGGTCCGGGTATTCCCGTAATCATCTGTCTTGAAGACAACCACCTGGTCATCACTCGCCCCTGGGAAGATGTTAACGCTTTCAGCCAGGGCAATCCCCAGAAGTAACAAAACGGCCAATAAAACGATGATTTTTTTCATGGCATCTCCTCTTGCCGTCCTGAAATCGTCCTGTTTTTGTAGTACGATTCGACACTTTTTAACAGTTTTGGCCCTTAAATAAAATAGGCCGCATCACTTTAATGAAACGGCCTAAGTAGTTTAAATTATTATGGCGGAAGTGCATGGGAATCGAACCCACCTGCCGAGGTTTTAGCCCGGCACACCGGATTTGAAGTCCGGGAGCCCCACCAGTGAGCTTTCCACTTCCTGAAAATCCATATTTTGCAGCCATTTTAGTCATACCGGCTGCTTTGTCAATACCTTGATGCCTCAATCCCTAAAACCAGAATCCCGGCTTATCCGGATCAGGATAAGGACTCGGTTATGATGTTCAATATCCTGCGAATAGGTTCCGCTGCCCCCCACAGGAGCTGATCCCCCACAGTGAAGGCAGCCAGATATTGAGGTCCTAAGAGCATTTTTCGGAGCCTGCCCACCGGGATGGTCAGGGTTCCGTTTACCGCGGCCGGGGTCAGGTATTTGAGTGTGGACTCCTTATCGTTCGGGACAAGATCCACCCACTGGTTCCCCTTTCCGATGATTTCCGTTAATTCATCAAGAGGCACATCACTGTTCAATTTGATGGTGAGGCCCTGACTGTGGCAGCGCATGGCGCCCACGCGCACGCATATGCCATCTATGGGAATCGGATGTTCTGTCTGGAGGATCTTGTTCGTTTCCACGGAACCTTTCCATTCCTCCCTGGTCTGGCCCGATTCCATTGGAGAATCGATCCATGGAAGGAGACTCCCGGCAAGTGGCGCTAAGAAATTATCAGTGGGAAAATCGCTGTTTCTCATCTCTCCGGTGACCACCTCGTCAATGGCAATGGCCGATGACGCGGGATCATCTAACAGGTCCTTTGAGGCTTTCCCAATAACGACCATTTGGGCAATCAACTCTTTCATGTTCTTGGCCCCCCCTCCTGAGGCGGCCTGGTATGTCATGGCAGATATCCATTCAACATGGCCGGACGCAAACAGGCCCGAGAGGGCCATAAGCATCAAACTGACCGTGCAGTTGCCTCCCACATAGGTCTTGACGCCCGATGAAAACCCTTGATCAATAACTGACCTGTTCACAGGATCGAGGACAATAATCGCGTTGTCATCCAATCGCAGGGTTGAAGCTGAGTCAATCCAGTAACCCCTCCAGCCCTTCTTTCTAAGCTCCGGGTAAACCTCTTTTGTATAACCCCCACCCTGACAGGTGACAATGATATCTAATGTTGAAAGCAGATCAACATCGTATGCGTCCCTTAATGGAAGGATCTCAAGACCCACGTCAGGACCCTTTCCGCCCACATTGGAGGTGGTAAAAAAAATCGGGTCAAAACCCCTGAAATCCTGTTCCTCCATCATCCGGCCCATGAGGACCGATCCAACCATTCCCCGCCATCCCACAAAACCGATTCTTAACATAACATCCTCCCTGAGGAGCTATTCGAAATGGAACCTATATTAGCGCGAATTCGTTAAAATTTCAAGGGAAAAGAATTTTTCCTCACTTGTACCACCTCAAGACCTGGCAAGAATCATATTAGGCATAATGGAGTTGAAGCCATCGAGTGTGCACGTCCTTTGGCAGAGGGACATGCGACTCACAGGCTAAAAGGATTGACATTTCAAAATGTTATACAATAGAATCAGAATTGTTCGATAATAGAATTATCTCAGGAGTAACAAATGGTTGCGATTCCTCAAAAAATAGTGATCTTTCAGCAAAACAACAGTGGGAAGGGGAAAATCGAGGGGATAACACGATTCGGGAATAATCTGTTCAATATTGAAGTCCTTGCCATTGACCAGACCTTTCCGCCCGTAATTGACGATACGGGTCCATACCTCCCGAAGGACATTCGGGCAGACCTAATTCTGGATTTTTTAGAGCATCCCGATCTCTCCCACGACCTTGCCTTAATTTGCCTCAACAAGGGGATACCTGTGGTTGCCTCCGGCAAGAAAAGTAGGGTCAAAGGGGTTCTTACCCCTCCCACCTGATGTGCTCTTCCGAGGCAGGCCTGTCTCGGAAGATATGGTGAACGATTTGGTGCGCCGGAATTCGCTGTAAACATTAATGACGGGCGCATTTCCGGAATAGATGTGGTGCGTGGAGCATCCTGCGGGGCAACCTGGGATGCTGCTGTGCGAATGATCGGAATGGCACCTGATGAGGCAATCATACGGATGGGACTCGAAGTGCAGTTTTTTTGCACGGCAGATCCCTCGGGCTGGGACCCCATTTACGGAAAAAGTCCCGTGCATTTAGCCGGTAAGCTCCATAGCTCCGCACTCAGCAGGGCCGTGGATGTTTTAAAATCCCAGACCATCGAGAATATAGGGTCCGGGGACACGAAGTAAAAGGGAGCAAAACAGAATATGGGACTTCTTGTGAGATGGTTAGTGCTGACGGCAGCCATTGTGATCGCGTCTTATCTGATAACCGGCATCGAAGTAAGCGGCTTTTTCAGTGCATTCTTTGCTGCGGCTATCTTAGGCATTTTAAACATTTTTTTTCGGCCTATCCTCTTTATTCTGACCTTACCCATCAATCTCCTAACCTTTGGCCTCTTTACGTTTGTCATAAACGCTCTCCTGTTGAAAATGGCATCCGGTGTAATTTCAGGGTTTCAGGTTCACGGGTTCTGGTCGGCACTGTTTGGCGCCTTAGTGATCAGTGTGGTGAACTGGCTGTTGACCTCATTTATTAATGAGCAGGGGAGAGTAGAGTACACTGATCTGAGGAAAAGAGACAACGGCAGGTGGGAGTAAGGATCAGCAATCAGCATGACCAAGAGAGAAAGAACGAGCTACGTCTGCCAAAGCTGCGGCTATGAAGCCCTTAAATGGATGGGTCGGTGCCCTGATTGCGGCCAGTGGAGCAGCATGGTAGAAGAGATCCGGAAACCCTTCCAAAAAGAAGCAAGGTCTTCCACAATGAGCCGAGCAGAGCGTATCGATGCCATATCCTTAGCGTCTGAGATGAGATTGAAAACCGGGCTGGCCGAGTTTGATCGAGTCCTCGGCGGTGGTGTGGTCCCCGGATCACTGATTCTTATCGGCGGCGATCCCGGGATCGGAAAGTCGACAATTATCATCCAGGTACTCGACAGATTTGCCCGGCAGGATTTTCGTTCTCTATACCTTTCGGGGGAAGAATCCGCACAGCAGATAAAGTTGAGGGCCGGGAGGCTTGGCATTGATTCAGAAGGTCTCTATGTGATGACAGGGACCTGTATTGAAGAATTTTTTGACAGGGTAGCTCCGCTGAAACCCGACCTTGTTGCCGTTGACTCGATCCAGACATTCTACACTGACGAGATCGCTTCAGCCCCCGGCAGTGTAGGGCAGGTAAGGGAAGTGGCCTCACGCCTGATGGCCTACGCAAAAGGATCGGGGACCCCCGTCTTCTTAGTGGGCCATGTTACTAAGGATGGCGCCATTGCAGGGCCAAAGGTCTTGGAGCACTTGGTGGATACAGTCCTCTATTTTGAGGGAGACAGGGGACATCCGTTCAGGATACTCAGGGCGGCCAAAAATCGTTATGGTTCAACTAACGAGATAGGCGTCTTTGAAATGAAGGACTCAGGGCTCGCCGAGGTGGAGAACCCGTCCAGAATTTTTTTAGAAGAAAGACCTGAAGAAGTGCCGGGATCTGCGGTAATCGCCTGTATTGAAGGGACAAGACCTCTCCTTGTTGAAATCCAGGCATTAGTCGGTCCAAGCCCATTAGGCATGCCGAGAAGAACGGCCAGCGGTGTCGACCAAAACCGTATTTCCCTGCTTGTGGCGGTCCTGGGGAAGAGATTGGGAATGGAATTGGGAGATCAGGATATCTTCGTCAATGTGGCCGGAGGCCTGAAAATAGATGAGCCCGCGGCGGACCTCGGTATCGTATCTGCAATGATGTCCAGCTTCTTGGATAGACCGATCAACCGTGACATAGTGGTGTTCGGGGAGGTGGGCCTTGCCGGTGAAGTAAGAGGGGTAAGCCAACCGGACATAAGGATAAAGGAGGCCAAGAAATTGGGGTTTTCGCACTGCTTTTTGTCGCAGACAAACTCAGTAGGCTCGAAACCGCCGGAAGGCATGAAACTATCGGGAATGAAATCGGTTAAGGACCTCTATGAATTCTTATTTGAATGATGGGTCCCGCACAGAACCCCTCGAACTCAAATTTTATGCAACGTTAGGGTGAAAAGGAGCAAAATAATGAAGCGAGGCTTTATACCCATCAGCATCGAGAAATATATAAGCCTTCATCTTAAACATAACAAAGATCAAGACCGCAAGCAACTGACCGAGGCCCTTGATGACGCCCTTAGCGCATACAAGCATGGCGTCAAGTGTGCCTGCGGCAACCCTATCTGGGTCATCGGCTCCGCACTCTCAGGATATGCCTGTTTTACATGCATTACGGGCGAGGCATATCCGGAGGATGATTATGAAATTGATGAGGCCTGCGATTCGGACGCTTATCAGGAGAGCGATATCGATAAGTTTCGATTGGAGCAAGTCAGCGAAATCTTGAAGAAGCACCCTGATAACTACGTAGAGAAGCTGGAAGAGATAGGGTTTCAGTGGTTCGATGATGATGCCTGGGAAGAAGAAGAGGAAGAAGAACGGGCCGCAGTCCCCCAAACCGAAAACCAGCAGGCGCTGGTAACATTTTTTGAGGAAGGTGGTCCCCTGACACAAGAACTTCTTGACGCCTTCCGGGCAGAAAAATATGCCGATGAGCCCAACTATCCTTTATTCAGACGATATTTCAAGCAGATAAACAATAACCTTAAAAAGCTGATTCTCTGGGGACTGGATAGATATCCCACTGACAGCGGCCTTCTCGATGATCTCTCCTTTTTCCAGGAATTTGACAATGTACTGTCAGAGCTGATCAACCGCTATAAAATAGCCTGCCTGCAGGAAGAAGATCTGGATCGTTTCGATATCCTGGCCCAGGATTTCTATATGAGCACCATCGAATCCGGGTTTGACGCCTATTGTGAATTGAAAGAGATGTTTAAAAAGAATACAGAGAAAAGACATATTATTGACCGGCAAATAGCTGAGATGCAGGAGTCTGAAGACGAATTGCCCAATGATATTCCATTTTAATGCTATTCCTCGTTGTGAGTAACAGACTGTCGTATCCGTTTGGTCTGGCCGCGACGTCGTTTGGAATCCAGCCTGCGCTTCCTTGATGCGAGGCTCGGCTTTGTTTTGTAGCGCGGTTTGGGCTTCAAGGTCGCCTGACGGATAAGACCGATCAGCCGGTCCAGGGCATCCTGACGGTTTTGATCCTGTGTACGGAATCGCCGGGCATGTATGATCAAAAGGCCATCTTCGGTCATCCTACTTCCGGCTAAAGCAGCGAGACGCCTGAGAACATCCGGGGGAAGTGAGGGAGATCTGCCCGCGTCAAAGCGAAGCCGGACAGCGGTGGCAACCTTGTTGACATTCTGCCCTCCCGGACCCGAGGCACGGATAAAATCCTCCTGGATTTCGCTTTCATCAATTGCGATGGTATCTGTTATGCGAATCATCCCATTTGATCCCGAGCAAGACGTCCCGGTTGAAAACCTAATCTGTTGCTTCATCCCCGCCTAAAGCGGGGAGACCTTTGAAAAATGCTCAATTTTGATTTCTCCTTACCCTCCCTCTTTCCTGAAACCCGAGAACACCCAATAGATCCCCCAGAGCAATGCCACCGGACCTGCGGCAACATAAAAAAACAGAGGCCAGTGGCCTTCCCAGGGTTCCAGAAAAAACGCAACAATGGCCGGCCATAAAAGAGAAGCCAAAATAGCGAATCGCATCCGTCCTGTAAATCTAAAGCCCTGATCACGGAATTGAAGATCTCCTTCCGGTTTTCTGGCCATCAATCTCGGGAGCATAAAAATGCCTAAAACAATCGCAACAATCAAAAGAATTTCCATTATACCTGACATTCTTGCCATTCCTTGGGAGTAGAGCTTTCACCATACAGGGAGTCCACCATGAGCCTGACTCAAACTGCCCCGGGTCATAGGGTCTACTATCAGAAAAGACGTGCTGATGCAAGGAGTTCCGGTGAGCTTGACTACATCTATTGTACCGCGTATAGTAAACCCTAACCTTGCATAAAATTTGAGTTCAAATTTTATGCAAGGTTAGGATAAAGGCAAATTGGGAGGTTATATAAATGATAAAGAGCTTCAATGGGAAGACGCCTAAAATAGCTGAATCAGCCTTTATGCGTGAAACAGCTTATATTAACGGATTATAGGGAGCGAAGAGATGAAAAACCGTGCTGCAATCATATTCCCCCATTCTTATCTGCCTGGGTCTGCCAGGGACCGTATACTGTCTTCTTTTGGCTCAATAACCGTTTGTCAACCATGGTACATGGGGTCCGGTGCCGACACAGGAGACAATGACGGCAGTATCACCATCCTACGCCCCCCGGAAGACCTGAAACCTCCGGAGGATTTCAAGAAACTTCTCTCTGAATACGGGCTCTGGATGAGCCAGAACCAGGCATATGCCCCTCCACCCACAGGGGGCAGGGAAGATGCGACGTGGGAAATCAGGCACGCCCTTCGTCAGACAGGAAAGGAGACTCGCAAACAGGTTGAAGAACAGGCACTCAAATGGCATCTCGTACTCCATTTAGAACGGGAACTGGAAGAGAATCGGACCTCCGCACATGAGATGCTGCTTCGAGTTAAAGCGGAAAGATCCCCCCTTGCAGAGGCGCTCGGGGAGACGAACCCTTCACACGGTCTCTTCGACGACCTCCCCCTTCCCGACTCACATCCTTACATAGAAGAGCGCCACCTCAGCCATGTGCTGGACGCATGGTTCGGCCTGTTCGGTCGCTCTCTTGAGGACGGCGGCAGTCTTCTGACGATTGCCCCCGGCGTTCTGAGCTATGCAGCCGAGCTCTTTGGAACCGGGCTCCCCAAACCATCCAGGGAGAAAGGCGCGTCATCCTTCCCGACGATACATCTCCCCCGGTCTTCCGTTGATCCCCGCATGAAAAAAAATTCTGTATTGGCAGGGCTTTCAGATAAGAACCTTATTCTGGTTGATTGTGCTTAAAGAAAAGGCAATAGTTAGTGCCTGAACGAAAATCACGCCTTGGCGTGATTCAGGCACAATGTTGAATTTTAGATTATGAATTTTGGATTAATGGAATCAATTCCAACTCAGTAAACGTCATGAAGGATTGGAAAAGTAGATCAGGCCGATTAAGAGGAAAATAGCTAATCAGACATGTCTTCTAACTACCGTATTGTTATAGCCCTGATGTCCTGTCTGATGGTTCTTGCCATAGGAACCGCGGGTTATGTGCTAATCGAAAACTATACCCTGCTCGATGGCCTTTACATGTCGGTTATCACTATTATGACAGTGGGTTTCAACGAGGTCAAACCACTGTCTGAAATAGGGCGGGCATTTACAATAATCCTCATTGTATTTGGTTTCGGAACACTTGCGTTTGCAGGGAAGGCCGTCGTGGAATCCCTGCTTGAGAAAGTCTGGAGTGGTAAAGCGAGGACAAAGAAGATGAAGAAAAAGGTATCGATTCTAAAGTCCCACTCCCTTGTCTGCGGTTTTGGGAGGGTTGGTGCAGCCGCCATTGATCATTTCAAGGCGACGGGTTCTGATTTTGTTGTCATTGAGACTGATCCGGACAAATGCCGGGAGCTCCATGAAAGGAATTACCTTTATATTGAGGGAGACGCCACACGTGAATCTGTGCTCTTGGAAGCAGGCATTAAATCAGCATCCGGCCTCCTTGCCCTCCTCAATTCCGATCCTGACAACCTGTTCGTCGTCCTCACTGCCCGCGAACTGAACCCCACGCTCCATATCATATCGAGGGCTGAAGAGACTACCTCAGAGAATAAGATCCTGCGAGCTGGAGCGGACAGCGTCATCTCTCCTTTTGTTACAGCAGGTAAACAGGTTGCAGGTGATATCCTGACGGCTACCGGGAAATACACTGCACCGACAGAAGGCTCCCATCACCATACCAGCCCCGCCCAATGGGTGACTATCCAAGATAGATCCAGCATGTTGGGCCAAACCATCGGCTTTATCTCAAGGCAAATAAAGAGAGATATCATCGGCCTTCGCAGGAATGACCGTGACTTCATTTTTCCGGATCCGGAGATGCGAGTTGAAACTGACGATCAGCTTATTGTTAGTAAAGGGCCGCCAGAAATCGGAAAGCAGTCGGTCGGGAACATGCCTGCGCCTCGGAAGTTAGTAATTGTGGATGACAACCCCGTCATCCTCAGACTTTATACCCGTCTCTTCCAAAAGGCGGGGTTTCACCCCATGACCGCCACCAATGGTCGTGAGGGACTTGATCTCATCATACGGGAAAAACCTGCGGCAGCAGTAATCGATTTCATGCTCCCCATTTTATCTGGCATAGATGTGTGCCACCGGATAAAGAGAACAGATGGCTGTGAAAATATAAGGCTTATACTGTTTACGGCGGACAACCAGCCTGAGACCCGAAACCGTGCCCTCGATGCCGGTGCAGATGAAGTTGTTCTCAAGAGTCCCAATGCATCCGAAGTGATAGAAACCGTGCTCCAAATCCTCAAGCGGGAGTAAACCCTAACAATCAAGGCCCAAAGGGCCGTAGGGGTCTATTCAGATCATTCTGAGTTGTTATTTGGTGTTGCAACCTCTCAATGGATATGAGAAATTTGAAGAATATTGGAAAAAAGGAGACATTATGAATATAAAGGAATTGGCAGAAAACTTAGGCCTGGAAGAAGATGAATATTTGGAACTACTTGAACTCTTTATCGATGTAGGTATGGCTGACATAGAAAAACTTCGATCCGCGATTGAAGAAGGGAATGCAGAGGAGGCCGCTCAGGCCGCACATTCATTAAAAGGCGCTTCGGGGAATCTGGGACTGATGGAAATCTATGATGTAGCCCTAAAGAGTGAAGAGGAGGCACGCAACAACTCCTTGAATGGGTTAGATGAATCCGTTCAAACGCTTAAGGGACAGTTAGACTCACTCGCAGAGGTTGCTCACAGGTGAAAAGAAAAAAAGGAACAGTTATTCCGATGTTCCACCTCTAAATCAGGAGGGATAAGACAATGATGAAAGCGATAACCTTGTCCCTATTGACCATTCTCACCTTTATAGCAATAAATATTGGTCTGGCCGGCGCCAAGGATAAGATAACCTTCTGGACCACGGAAGTGGAGAAGGACCGTCTTTGCATCCAGCAGGAAATCGCCCGGGGGTTTATTAAAAAAACAGGTATCGCTGTCCAAATAATCCCTGTAGAGGAGAATTTCTTGACCGCAAGGGTCACGGCCGCGTATGCAGCCAGATCTCTCCCTGATGTAATTTACCATCCCGTTGATTTCACCATCGGTTGGGAACGGGCAGGGATACTCGATGCGCAGTCTTCTACCGAGGTGATAGCCTCCCTCGGTAAAGATACCTTTAGTCCGGGACCTTTAGACCTCGTACGGCTCAAGAATGGCTATGCTGCAGTACCTTTTGATGCATGGGGCCAACTCCTTCTCTTTCGCAAAGACCTCTTTACGGAAAAGGGCCTACCTGTACCCGACACCTGGGACCATATCCTGAAGGCTGCCAAGGCCCTGAATAATCCACCTAAAATGTGGGGCTTCGAGATTGCAACAGATCCGGGTCAGACCTATACACAACAGGTATTTGAGCACCTTGCCCTTTCTAACGGGGTTAGATTGGCAGGTCGAACCGGAAACCCCAACGAAGAGATCGATCTAAATACCCCCGGAATGGTGGCGACCCTCCGGTTTTACAAGGCCCTTTCCCGTTTCACCCCACCTGGAAACATAAGCTGGCTTCATACACGGATGGACTACCTCTCCGGTCGAGCGGCCATGATCATCTGGTCGCCATTTATCTTGGATGAACTTTCCGGGCTTCGCAAAGACCAGCCCGTTTTGCCGGATATTTTAAATAGGGAACCGGGGTTTCTGGCCAAAAACACCGGTTTTGTTACCGTCATACACGGGCCAAACGGATCTGCCCAATACGGGCAGATAAACTGCATAGGGATAACGCAGGATGCGGCTAAGGCCCCTGCCAAAAAGTGGGTGGAGTTTCTTCTAAGCAAAGGATACCTGAGGTGGTTAAGTATGGCGGCAGAGGGTAAATTGCCCGTTCGCAAGGGGACAAAGGCTGCGCCAGAGTGCTTTATTAACGGCTGGATGGACCTCGATTTTGGAGTAACCACCAGGGCTAAGATCTCCCGATTTTACGGGATGGCCGTGGCCAAAAGCATGACAGCGGGCGTGGATGGACTTGACCGGTGGGGCCTTACGGGGGTTGGCGGGGCAAAAGGCGCCCTTATAGCTAAGATATATGGCACAAAGATCATCCCCGAGATCCTCAAACGCTTTCTTGACGGAGAACTGAACGCAGAAGAGGCTGCCCGGCTGATAAATGAGAGAGTAAGGGGGCTTGGGAAGACAGATGACCGTCAGCAATAAGCACCATAGGGACTCCCGTCTTGCCTTCTGGATGCTGGCCCCCACCTTTGCGGTCGTCCTTGCCTTTGTTGTCTTCCCGGTAATCTGGAACATCTGGATCTCCTTAAAGCCTGTTTCTTTGGCTGACCTCAGGGGGGACTCCCTGTTTCAATTCAACCTTGGCTTAGAAAACTTCCAAAAGGTATTTTCAGATCCTGACTTTGCGACAGTCCTTTTGACCACCTTGGTCTATACTATCGGGGGAAGCCTCCTCTCTATTCTCTTAGGTTTGATGGCAGCCCTCCTGGTCCATGCGGAGTTCCGTGGGCGTGCCCTTTTACGGGGGCTTTTCATCGCCCCCTATATCGCCCCTGTAGTGGCAGTCACCTTTACCTGGAGCTTTATCTTAGATCCCCAGTTAGGCGTCTTCAACCGGTTCGCGGTGGACCATGGCCTACTGTCCCAGCCGATTCCCTTCCTCTCCCAGCGCTGGTTTAACCTTGATATCATGGGTGTCGGCTTTCGTTTCCCCCTGGCTCTCACCTCAGTAATCCTCTTCGAAGGGTGGCGTTATTTCCCCTTTGCATTCCTCTTTATCCTTGCGCGTCTCCAGGCCATGCCGGATGAATTCTACAATGCGGCATCAGTTGACGGGGCAACACCGTTTCAGCGTTTCTTCCACATTACCCTGCCGCAGCTTACAACTGTCCTCTCCACACTCTTTCTCTTCCGGTTCATCTGGACATTCAATAAGTTCGACGATATCTTCCTGCTCACGAGGGGACAGGCGGGGACAAAGGTCCTCCCCCTTAATGTATATGATTACGCCTTTGGCCAGTTCAATATAGGGGCGAGTTCAGCAACAGCAATGGTCCTGTTCGGGATTCTTGCTCTCTTCATTTTCGTCTATTTCCGTTGGGGCCTTAAAATTGAAAATTGAATATTCAATTATCAGGTTCCTCAGAATTATGGGGATCCTCTTTTTTGTCTTCATAGTGGCCTTTCCTTTCTACTGGATGATCGTCTCATCTTTACGGCCTTTAGAAGAGATCCTCATGAATCCTGCCAATTTAGGGTTGGATATCCACAAGATCGATCTTAGCGCCTATTATGACGTCCTCTTTGATCATGGCTTTGTCAGGTATATTTTAAACAGCCTCTATGTCTCCATCATTACGGCAGCTCTATCCGTAGCCCTATCAACGGTGGGGGGATACGCAGTGACACGACTCCGTTTCAGGGGACAATCGTTTATGTCCTACAGCATCCTGATTATCTATATGTTCCCGGCCATTGTCCTGGTAATCCCTCTTTATGTGATCTTTTCACACATGGGGCTTAGGGATTCCATTAATGTGCTGATCTTAGTATATCTGGCCCAGACCCTTCCTGTTGCCCTCTATATGCTCAGGAGCTACTTCAAGACCCTCCCGCTCGAGATGGAAAATGCCGGCCTGATTGACGGGTGCACCCGTTTTGGCGTTATCTGGCGGATCATCATCCCCCTCTCTGCACCTGCCCTGGCAAGCGTGGCCCTGTACACCTTCATGATAGCCTGGAATGAGTTCCTGTTCGCCTTCATGTTCTTGGACACTCCCGATAAATTCACCCTCTCCAGGGGCGTCGTCCAGATGGCCGGTAGTATTCATCTCTCCAAGCAATTGGTGATGGCCGCGTCAGTATTGATTACTCTACCGATCTTGTTTCTCTTTCTTTTCTTTGAACGCTACTTGGTGCGGGGTATGACCTCCGGGGCAATGAAAGGCTGAAAATGGCTTCTCTGACTCTAAAAAACATCGGGAAGAGATTCGGGAAAGTAGTAGCCCTTTCCGGGGTGGATCTGCACGTGGAAGATGGCGAGTTCTGCGTTCTTTTGGGCCCGTCAGGCTGTGGGAAAAGCACCTTGCTCAATGTTATTGCAGGCCTCGTACCGCAGGATAGGGGCACTGTCGAGCTTGACAGTCATTCCGTTGACCGTCTTGCCCCCCGTGACAGGGACGTGGCCATGGTCTTTCAAAGCTATGCCCTCTACCCGCATATGACCGTTGCAAAGAATCTTGGTTTCGGGCTTCGTATGCGGGGGGTTCCAAAGACAACCATCCGGGAAAAGGTCCTGGACACTGCCAGTCTCTTAGGGATTGATGGCCTTCTTAACCGAAAACCGCGGGAACTATCAGGTGGACAGCGCCAGAGGGTCGCCATGGGCCGCGCGTTAGTGCGCAGGCCTAAGCTTTTTCTTTTGGATGAGCCTTTGAGTAACTTAGACGCCCGGCTGAGGGCCAATGTACGACTTGAACTCAAACAGTTGCACAGCCGGCTAAAAACCACCATCGTTTATGTCACCCATGACCAGGTTGAGGCGATGACCTTAGGAGAAAAGGTAGTTGTCATGAGAGATGGGGCAGTCCGCCAGACAGGGCGGCCAGAAACCATTTATTCGTTTCCGGCTGACACTTTCGTCGCCACCTTTATCGGGTCACCCGAGATGAATCTCTATCGGGGAATGATCCTGCACAATGGAGAGCACTCTGTTTTCCAGGGCCGGGGATTTTCCATGGATATCGGGGATCTCCGGCTAAATCCCATGGAAGGGGAAGTGGATGTGGGCTTTCGCCCCGAGGATGTGAAAATAGTAGAGGCTGGAACAGGGAAGCTCCATGCCAGGGTGGAGATGATCAGCGATGTGGGTTCTGAAAAGTATATCCACACACGGATCGGCCAAGAACATCTCACTCTCCGAGCGACCAAATATGCTTCATTCCAACCGGACGAAATCATTGATCTCGCCATAGACGCTGCCCGATTGCACATCTTCCAGAAGGGAGTTCGAGTGAATTGAAGGGTTTGTGCTTGCAAATGGGCGACGTGATCTGCTAATTACCAGCTCTCAGGCTTTTAGGCTGTAGGTAGATAGGCTGTAGGAGAGGCTTATGCCGCCCTGCTTCGATCAATATGAAAGCCCTAACAGCCTTCAGCCTAAACAACCTGAATAGTTACCTTAAACTTTAGGCACTTTAGCTCACTTTAGTCACTTTAGGCACTTAACAAATTTCCCATGACCAATATAGAAACAATACTCTTAGGCATTATCCAGGGTCTTGCCGAGTTTCTGCCAGTCAGTAGTTCAGGCCATCTGGTAATCTTCGAGAACCTGCTCGGATTCAAGGAGCCTGAACTCCTGTTAGACGTCTCCCTGCATTTGGGAACCCTGTTGGCCGTATGCATCTACTTCCGTTCTGACCTCAAGAAAATGGCAGAGGAGCTATGGGAAATCGCTGCACCTGGAGCAGACCACCGGTTTAGACTCAAGCCTCATGCCTCCCTTGCATTGATGGTCGCAGTCGGGTCCATTCCTACGGCTCTCATAGGGATTATTTTTAAAGAACCTCTGGAAAGGGTATTTGGTTCTGTAACCACGGTGGGGCTGATGCTTGTAATAACCGGTATAATTGTAGGTTCAACAAGATTCATCCCCAAGACCCACGAAAAGCTGACACAGGTGGGACCCGTAATAGCCTTAGCCGTTGGCACGGCCCAGGGCCTGGCCATCATGCCAGGCATCTCCCGCTCGGGTTCCACTATCGTATGTGCCCTGCTGTTAGGGCTTAACAGGGAATTGGCGGGCCGTTTCTCTTTCCTCCTCTCCATCCCCGCGATTATCGGGGCCGTTATCCTGCAGTTTGACGTGGAGGCAATAGCAAGGGTAGGTGTTATTCCCCTTATCTTAGGATTTGCATCTTCCGCATTGGTTGGTTTTATGGCCCTGAAAGTCCTCATGGGAATAGTTAAGAAGGGCCATTTCTATTATTTTGCCCCCTATTGCTGGGCCGTAGGGATCTTTACTATTGTATTTACTTGGTAGGTAGTGTCCATCCATAAATGGCTATTTTCCGCAATCTCAGCGTCAGACTCAAATTTTAATCCTCGAAATATTCCAATGTATTCCTGTGGTTAAAATTTTCGTCTTCCTTGATCTTGCAAAAACTATCTCATTTCTGGATGGACACTAAGTAACCGTTCAGTGGTTGAGGGAAAAGAATAACGAATGTCGAAGAAAAGCAGGGTTAAGCCCGGTACAAGACCTTTTTTCGGTTATGTGGTTCTCGCTGCCAAAGGCTTCTGCATGGGGGCCTCTGATGTTGTACCAGGGGTTTCCGGAGGAACCATGGCCTTTATCCTCGGCATTTACGAGGAGTTGATCAACGCCATAAAGTCCTTTGACCTTAAAAGCCTGAGGCTCCTCATGACCTTAAAGGTCCGGGCCTTTATTGAGCACATTTCGTGGCAGTTCCTCCTGTCGGTTGGTCTCGGGATTTTAGCTGCCATTTTCACCCTTGCAAAGGGCCTTGCCTGGCTTCTCCAAAACACGCCTGTGCTCATCTGGTCCTTTTTCTTAGGGTTGATTCTTGCCTCAGTGGTTACTGTCAGCAGGCGCATCAAACAGTGGCAAACCCTCACGTGGGCTTGCCTGCTCGGAGGTTTAATCGGGATCTATTTTCTGGTCGGCCTTGTACCCGTAACCACCCCCAATGATCTCTGGTTCCTTTTTCTTTCCGGGGCAATTGCCATCTGTGCCATGATCCTGCCCGGGATATCAGGGTCTTTTATCCTGGTCCTCATGGGCAAGTATCAATATGTCCTCGATGCTGTTAACGAGAGGGATCTTCTCGTTCTCTTCGTTGTGGCAGCGGGCGCCTGCGCCGGTATTGCCGCGTTTTCTCGGCTTTTGGGTTGGCTCCTGAGTAAATACCATGACCTGATGGTAGCGTTCCTTACCGGACTCATGTTAGGCTCACTGAGGAAGATCTGGCCCTGGAAGGAAACATTGGAAAGCCTGACTGACAGTCACGGAAAAATAGTGCCGATTGTTCAGGCAAACATCGTTCCGGCACAATGGAGCGGGGAAGTCTTATCCGCCCTATGTTTGATGGTGGCAGGATTTTTAGTGGTTTTTGTACTGGACCGGATGGCAGGAAGGAATAAAAGTGCCTAAAGTGACTACCACCTCCCCGCATCCCCCAGACCGATCAGACGCAACACAACTATGACATTTGTGTCCCCGCTTTCCTTAGATACGCCTAACTTGAGCCCCCAGCACTGCCTCTGGTATCCAACCCAGCCGGCGCTTGAGATATCCTTGTTCGTGTCCATATCTCTTTGGAGCCACCCACCCACCGAAAATCCGTAGGCGACGTTTATATTGGCCCGGAAATTCAGGTTTGTTTGTCCATCTGCAATGTCTTGATAGTATCGATAGTTCACCTCGTAGGTATCTGTCATCCCCCCGGACCTGTTAACAGAGAGATTCTCGGAGAGGGTTGACTGAGAAAACTCATGCTCATAATGATCCCATCCAGCGCTTCCTCGCAGGTTAAGGGAAGGGAACGGGGTGACGATCAATAACGCCCTGAGCGGGGTAAAGGGCTTGTCTTCATCGTCGTCTCTCGCGTTATCAAGGTCATAACCCTGGATTAATTTGAAGTTGACTATCTGGCCGTAGCTAACCCTCCCCTTTTTGTCCTCAAAGCGGGCATCTAAGAAGTTCTCAAGGGAAAAGGAGATCCGGTTTCTGTCTTTGTCTTCATCTTCGTCCTGCAAGCTTGAATCAAACCATGGTGTTTCAAAATCACCCCTGTCAACCGGAGAAAACCAGGGTGTCTCATCCCTGTTAGTCCGGTACCCCTTATATGTGTAGCTAAGGACAGGGGAAATCTTGTGCCTCAACTTTTTGGCATTAAACCACTCAACATCATAGACTCTCTCGGCATTGGTGGCCAGCCTGGCCCCGGCTTCATAGACCGATTGATACTGGTCCTCGCTCTTCCCTGCATTGTCATCAGCCCAGATGGAGTTGTATGAATAACTGAACGAGGGTTCAAACTCCACATAGGGCCCGAGCCAAAAAGGGAAGTTCACCTCAGGAGAGATTGAGAGGCTGTGCCCTTTATTCGCTTCATCGCTCCAGATATAATCGTAGTTCGATTCAAGATTGAAAAAAATCGGCAACTCCATAAACTGCTCGGGTAAAAGGGTGAAACTGAGCCCCCCTAAAGGTTGCTCTGTTACCTTGTTATCGGCGGGATCTCCAACCGGCTGCCAATAGTTTGTAATCCCCTGAAGAGCGTATGACTCCCCGTCATAACCCAATCTCAGGGCGGATCTCCTTGTGGGAGATCGTTTCTCCTGAAAAGGACGGCTCGATTCATCTGCGAGATTTGTCCTTGTGGAAAAACCGAAGAGCTTCTCTTCGAATTCCCTCAGATAGTCCTGATCGCTGACATAATCCGCATCAAGACGGGCGACCACTCCAAAGGGAAGATTCTGGTCTGCCCTCCCCCTTGCCCAGTATCGCGTGCTGTTCGTCCGGTCAAAGGGAGTGATATCCAATTCGTCCTGATCAGTCATGTTTTTTGTTTTTTCCTTGTCCGAGAGGATGTCGAACTCGATAAGGCCTTTTGAACTTTCATCTGCAACGTAACGAAATTCGGCTCCCTGCATATATCCTCGCTTGCTCATATAGCGCGAATAGAGGGTGGCGTCGGTTTGATCGGATATGGCCCAGAAAAAGGGGATCTCGAACTCGCCGCCGTTTAGGGTTGAATATCCTACCCGGGGAGGTAGTACACCGGTCTGACGTTTGGCCTTGGCAGGGAAGATCATGTAGGGAATATAGATTATGGGGAGCCCGCGAACACGGAATGCAGAGTGCTTTATTGTGCCGTAGCCTTCAATAGTAACCTTCACCTCCGATCCCGTAATGGTCCAGTCCGGGTTGGCCCCGTCACAGGTGGTCACGGAACAATCCTTAATGAGATAAGAGTCCTCGCCCGTCTTCTGCATGAGACTGCCACTGATATAATAGTTGTTGGCTCTCAAGAAAAGAGAGGCGTCGACGAGCTCTCCGGTTTGGGTGTTCAGGTTAAAAGACCCTTCCTTACCGGTGATGATATCACCGTCGGTCTCTAACCGTAAGCCGCCCGAGACCTTGGCAACCCCTGTCTTTACGTTGAAAACAGCGTGCTGCGTGTAAAGTGTCTGCTGGGCCTTTCTTATAACAACATCCCCTTCTGCAAGGTAGGTGCTTTCCCTTTCATTATACTCGAGGCTTTTGGCCGTGATATTCCAAGGAATTTCCTCATTCATCAGAGAATCCTTCTTTGACTCCAGCCCTTCTGCAAAAGAGGCATGGGAGCTGAGCGATACAACCAGAATGATGGTAAAAAATACGGAACTCCGTCTTAACAGGTTTCGAATACAGATGGTATTATTCCTCCCATTTTCAAATCGCTGGTGATATTCCTTGAATTTAAGCCCGGCGCTAACCTCCTCCCAAAGAGGCTGTCCGAGGTATAGTTACCGATTAATACCCCGGATGTCAACAAAGAGAAGCACCGAAATGGCCCTCACAACTCCTCCCCCTCAAACCGGACAAAATCATACAATACCTGTATGTAATGGGACAGCTAAGGGCAGGACAAGTTCAATAGCCAAAGAGAAAGAAAATCCAGTTTTCAGAGGATGGGGCGAAGTAAACCCTAACATTGCATAGACCTTCGGTCCAAAAACGCTACGCTCGCTCTATATCAGGCTTGACAATCAAGATACTATTCGATATTCCCAATCTGAACAAAGTGACTAAAGTGACTGAAGTTTGCCCGTTAAATGCGAAGGCTATTTAACTGGGGTGTACTAAAGCAATTCGAATTTATCATGATCCTTATAAATAGTGTCCGAACGAAAACAAGGATTTTTTGTTCAGATCAAGGAAGACGACAATTTTAACCGCAGGAATACATTGAGTATTTCGAGGATTAAAATTTGAGTCTGACGAAGATATGGGCGAAAAAGACAGTTTTCGTTCAGTCACTAAATAGGTTTGGTTTTCTTAAGAGTGTGTATAAAAATCTCTGACCATAAAACCGGGCAAGGCGGACCCATATGACCAAAAAGCTATCCGGTCAATCCCGTTCATCCTGTCAAAAAATAGATGAACAGGATAAAGAAGTTATCAGTCTCATCCAGGGAGATCTCCCTTTAGACCCGAGTCCGTTTGCCCTTTTGGCGAAGATAATAGGGATGGATGAAGATGAGCTCATAGATAGGATCAAAAGCCTAAAGGAACGGGGCATTATCCGGCGGTTCGGGGCCACCTTGCGTCACCAGGAGGCAGGGTTCAATTCAAATGCCATGGTCGCCTGGTTAGCTCCGGATAACCGCATAGATCAAATAGGGAAGACCTTTGCCCGGTTTCGGGAGGTTTCCCACTGTTATCACAGGGCGCCTCAGAGAGACTGGCCCTATAACCTCTATACCATGATTCATGGCAGCAACAGGGAGGAATGCTATCGAATCGCAGATCGACTCTCACAGTCGACAGACCTTGAAGACTATGAACTCCTTTTCAGCGAAAAGGAGTTCAAGAAAACAAGCATGAGATATTTTTCGGAGAAAAATCATGGGAAAACAATCTGAACTCCTTTTTAAAAAGGCTCAAAGATACATACCTGGCGGGGTGAACAGCCCGGTAAGGGCAGGAAAGTCGGTTGGCATGAACCCGCCCTTTATTGATAGGGCAAATGGCGCCCTAATCCGGGATGTGGACGACAATGAGTATATAGACTATGTGGGTTCATGGGGGCCAATGATATTGGGCCATACCCATCCAGATGTCGTAGCTGCACTTGAAAAAAGGATTGCAAAAGGGACAAGCTACGGCGCGCCAACAGAACTGGAAGTGACAATGGCAGAAGCCATTGTTGACATGGTGCCTTCCATCGAGATGGTCCGAATGGTAAATTCAGGTACCGAGGCCACCATGAGCGCCATCCGTCTTGCCAGGGGATACACGGGCAGAAAAAAACTTATCAAATTCGATGGCTGTTATCATGGCCACGCCGACAGCCTCCTTGTATCAGCAGGCTCGGGGGTGGCCACACTCGGCATCCCCGGCAGTCCCGGGGTGCCGGACGATTTAGCCAGACACACCATTTCAATCCCCTTTAATGACATAGAAGCACTGAATCAGGCATTTGATAAATACGGCCCGGAGATCGCCTCTGTTATTGTTGAGCCGATCCCCGGCAACATGGGTGTGATAATCCCTGACAAACCCTTCTTGAGCGAGCTCAGGGACCTAACCCTAAAGCACGGCGCCCTTCTCATATTTGATGAGGTAATCAGTGGGTTCAGAGTCGCGCCGGGCGGGGCACAGGAGGTCTACGGTATTCTGCCTGATCTCACCTGTCTTGGAAAAATCATAGGAGGTGGTCTCCCCGTCGGGGCGTACGGGGGCAAAAAAGAGATCATGATGTGCATGGCTCCTGAAGGGGAGATCTACCAGGCAGGCACTCTTTCAGGGAACCCCCTGGCAATGGCAGCCGGAATTGCCACACTCAAAGTCCTGAAACAGGGAAATCTTTACACGGAACTTGAGCAAAAAAGTGATATCCTCTTTTCAGGGCTTGAAAACGCGGCACGAAATGCCGGCATCCAGGTGGTTGTAAACCGTGTCGGCTCAATGGGCACCCTTTTTTTTACGGCCAAACCGGTCTCGAACTTTGCCGCTGCCAAAGAGAGTGACCCAGATCTCTTTAAAGAATATTACAGGCGCATGCTTGAACAGGGCATATATTTGGCCCCATCCCCTTTTGAAGCAAGCTTCCTCTCCGCGGCCCACACAAACGAAATGATAGAAAAAACCATTCAATCCGCCTCAAAGGCCTTCAGGAGTATACTGGAATAACTGCTTTTACCCGGCAAAAACCTGTTGACTTTGCCGGAAAGCCTGTGATAGGAACGACACGGGTTTTTTATTAATTGGTCAAGGTAGTTGTCGGTGAACTTAATTTGAATGGACAAGGACCTAAAAAAAACCATCAAGGACTTGGGGTATGTCAGTACAATCGGCATGACCATGGCCTTCTCCATTGCGTTGGGGGCCTTGATTGGCTACTACCTCGATAAGACGTTAGGGACTAAGCCCTGGTTATTTTTCGTTTTTTTCGGATTCGGCATCGCTGCTGCATTCAGAAATCTTTATATCTTGTACAAGAAGGCAAAAGATCTGTGACAGACAAGGAAAAACTACTAAGGCAAATTACAACGAATAACTGGATCTTTCTTTTGATCTTAGGTTCATTGAGTTCTGTATTTATGAGTGCCACTTTTACCTTGGGCGTGATCTTGGGCGGTCTTATCATTATCGCCAATTTCAGTGTGCTTCAGCACACCATTCGCTCCGCTTTCTCTGATCAGGAGGCAATGCGGGGGAAAACGATCTCTATCATCGCAAAATATTATTTTAGACTTGCCGTTATGGGCCTGATTATTTATATCCTTATCACCAACGGCTGGGTCAATCCCATAGGTTTGGTTGTCGGACTATCGATAGTGATATTCAGCATCATTAGTTTTGGGATCTGCACAGCCTGGAAAACATCATCAAGGGAGGCAATATAAATCATGGAACACCACCCTATTTTCTTTATTGATGCAATCCTGTCGGCCATTGGGATCGAGCATGCGGGGGCTTATTCACATATCACCTATACATGGTTGGTAATGCTTATTCTTATTGCGAGCGCCTTTTTACTTGCCAGAAAGGTCAAGCTCGTTCCCCAAGGTCGACAGAATTTCTTTGAGGTTGTAATTGAAGGCCTTGAGAACTTTATGGTAGATATAACCGGCCCGGAGGGAAAGTTCTTTTTCCCCTATATTGCCACTATCTTTCTGTTTATCCTTGTATGCAACCTAATAGGGCTCATCCCCGGCTGCTTTTCACCCACTGCCAATCTCAATACCACCCTTGCCTTAGCCCTGTGTACATTTGTTGTCACCCACGCCATTGGAATAAAGTTCCACGGCGTCAAGTATATTAAACATTTTTTCGGGCCGGTATGGTGGTTGATCCCTTTGATGCTTCCCATTGAATTAATCGGTCATTTAGCCAGAATCATGTCCCTGAGTGTTCGACTCTTCGGAAATATATTTGGCAAGGAGATGGTCCTTGCGATCCTATTTGGGCTGGCAGGCCTCTACCTTGCGCCCCTGCCGATCATGTTTTTAGGAATCCTGGTATGCTTTATCCAGGCCGTCGTATTCATGCTCTTATCCACAATGTATTTTGTGGGTTCAATGGAGCACGCCCATTAGGCAAATTGAGGAATTCAGGTATTTGGGAATTTAGGAATTAAAAAGGGAAACTTCATCAATTCCTTAATCCCTCAATTCGCAATTCCTAAATTTTAATTCGTTTTTTAATCTTCGGAAGAAGGCCATAAATATATTTTTAGGAAAGGAGGTCTACATGTCTAAGAAAACTTTAATTGGGGTTGTTACAACGATGTTTGTCCTCGGGATGGCTTCATTAGCCTTTGCCGGTGATGACAGCACAGTCAAGGCTGCCGGGCTATGGGTGTTTTTTGGAATTGCCATCGCCTGTGGTGTAAGCATTGGCATGGCTGCTCTCGGATGCGGGCTTGGTATGGGAAACGCCATTAACGCTGCCCTCCAGGGAACAGCCAGGAACCCGGAAGCAGGCGGAAAAATCATGACCACCATGATTATCGGTCTGGCTCTGATCGAGTCCCTCTGTATTTACGCCCTGGTCATCTGCTTTATTCTTGTTTTCAAGATTCCGGACCTGGGTAGCATGCACGAACTCATCGTGAAATCCTTAGGCGGTTAATAAACCTTTAAAAAATGAGAGGGGGCCTTTCTAAGGCCCCCTTTTTAACCCTATGTATGTGCATTATTTCACAATTCCATCTCCTTAGATCCTTTCCGACTACCCGATGAAAAAGGAATCCAAAATACCAAATTCCACCATAGAGCGCCTGGCATTCTATTCGAGGCCTCTCGAAGACCTTCTCAAAAGCGGACCCCCGATCATCTCCTCCGAAAAATTAGCGGGATTATGCGGAGTGAATCCTGCCCAGGTCAGAAAGGACTTGGCCTATTTCGGCGAATTCGGGGTTCGTGGCGTAGGATATGAAATCCAGGACCTGTTGAAGGAGATCAAGAGTATCCTGGCAACGGACAGGAAATGGACCCTCTGCATCGTGGGGATGGGTAATCTCGGAATCAGCCTAATTGAAGATGAAAACTTCCGGCGAAGAGGGTATCTGTTTGCGGCCGCATTTGATTCGGACGCAAGAAAAATAGGGAAACAACTGCCGTGCGGGCTCACCATCGAAAGAGAGGGGAAGATCAAGGAACTGGTCCGGGAGCTCGGCATCGAGATCGGTCTCATTACCACCCCCTCCCGTGCGGCGCAGAAAGTTACGGAAATCCTCTCGAATGCAGGGGTAAAGGCGATTCTCAATTTTGCCCCCATCCAGGTAAGAACTCCTGAATGTTGTATCGTTGAGAATGTTGACTTCTCAGTAAAACTCGAAAATCTCGTTTATCACCTCGAAAGGCTTTATAAAGAGGGAAAAAAGGGCTAAAGAACCTTTTCCAAAAATTGTCCAGTGTAAGAACCCTTGATCTCTGCAATTTCCTCCGGTGTCCCTGTCCCCATCACATAACCTCCCTTGTCACCCCCCTCCGGTCCTAAATCGATGATATGATCGGCCACTTTTATCACATCGAGATTATGCTCGATAACCACCACTGTATTTTTGAGGTCTACTAAATAGTTCAACACCTCTAAGAGCTTTTCAATATCAGCAAAATGAAGCCCGGTGGTCGGCTCATCGAGTAAATAAAGGGTCCTCCCGGTGTTTCTTTTGCTCAATTCCTTGGAGAGCTTGATCCTCTGGGCCTCGCCGCCTGAAAGGGTGGTAGCTTGCTGGCCCAACTTGATATAACCTAACCCCACGTCCACAAGTGTCTTCAACTTGCTCCTTACCCCTGGAATATTCTCAAAAAAGAGGAAGGCCTGGTTAACCGTCATGTTCAGGATATCGGCAATGTTATACCCCTTATATTTGATCTCTAAGGTATCCCTGTTATATCGAAACCCCTTGCACGCCTCACACGTGACATAGACATCCGGAAGAAAATGCATCTCGATCTTTATGATGCCGTCTCCCCTGCACGCCTCACACCTCCCCCCCTTTACATTAAAACTGAATCGACCAGGCCTGTACCCGCGGGTCTTTGATTCGGGCAGCATGGAAAACAGCTCTCTGATATGAGTAAATACCCCGGTGTATGTTGCCGGGTTTGAACGGGGAGTCCTTCCTATGGGGCTCTGGTCGATGTTGATCACCTTGTCAAGGTGTTGAATCCCCTTAATAGATTTTACAGGGCCAACTCTCCCCTTGGACCGGTATAGTTTCTGGCTGAGGGCGGGATAGAGAGTCCCGTTAATCAGACTGCTTTTCCCTGAACCTGAAACGCCGGTTATGCAGGTAAATGTTCCAAGAGGGATCGTAGCAGTAATCTCTTTTAAATTGTTCTCTTTGGCGCCCTCGATAATAATGGCCTCTCCGTTCCCCTTCCTCCTCTCACTTGGGACAGGAATGGCCCTCCGGCCGGAAAGATAATCTCCTGTCAGAGAAGCCCGGACTGCCATCAACTCATCAGGGGAGCCGGCAAACACCACTTCACCCCCCTTCATCCCCGCCCCTGGACCCATATCGATCACATGGTCTGCAGACAAAATGGTCTCGGCGTCATGTTCCACCACCAAAACCGTATTCCCCAATTCCTTCAGCCGCTTCAGGTTACTGAGTAGTCTCAGGTTGTCTCTCTGATGCAGGCCTATGCTCGGTTCGTCCAATACATATAGAACACCGGCAAGTCTTGAACTGATCTGGGTGGCCAACCTGATTCGCTGATCCTCACCTCCTGACAGGGTCCCGGAGGAACGGTCAATTGTCAGGTAATCAAGCCCCACACTCTTCAGGAAACCGAGACGATCCTTGATCTCCTTTAAAACCCTGCGGGCAATGAGTTCTTTCTTGGGATCAAGTTCTAAGTCTTCAAAAAATCTGTATGTCCTACCAATGGAAAGTGCCGAAATCTCGTTGATCGCCTTTCCCCCCACTCGAACAGATATGCTAATCGGCTTCAATCTTGTGCCATTGCAGGAGAGACAGGGCCTTATACTCATATAATTTTCGATTTCGTACCGCACCTGATAGGAATCTGTTTCATGATAACGTCTGTCTAAATTAGGGATAATCCCCTCAAAGGGACGTGCGTAGGAATATCTTCGGTCATCCCTTTCAAAGTAGAACTTGATTTCATCCGTACCGGAGCCGTGCAGGAAAACGTGCCTGATTTCTTCCGGCAGGTCCCCGAAAGATGTATAAATATCTATCCCGTAATGTTGACACAGCGCATCCAACATCTGCTGAAAATGGACGGAATGTCGGTTTGCCCATGGCGCGATGGCGCCTTCCCTCAAGGAGAGATCAGGGTCAGGAATAATAAGGTCAGGATCAAAATGCCGCTTTGTGCCTAAGCCGCTGCACTCCTCGCACGCTCCCTGGGGGTTATTGAAGGAGAACATCTGCGGGGTCAGATCGGGAATGCTGAGGCCACACTTGGGACAGGCGGCTTTCTGGTTAAAAAAAATATCCCCTGAACCGATAACCGCAACAACGGCCTTGCCATCAGAGAGGGAAAGGGTAAGTTCCATGGAATCGGTCAGACGTCGCAGGATATCCCTCTTTATGATCAGCCGATCCACCACCACGCTGATTTTATGCTTCCTGTTCTTTTCAAGGAGAATATCTTCGTCTAAGAGCCTTACATCCCCATCTATCAATACCCTGGTAAACCCGTCCTTGCGCAGTCCCTGGAGAAGTTTGATATGCTCTCCCTTTCGTCCCTCGACCAAAGGCGCTAAGACCTGAATCTTAGTCTCTTGTTTAAGCCCCATGATCTGATCCACAATCTCCTGAACAGTCTGGGAGCTTATCTTTAGACCGCATTCGGGACAATATGGCTGACCTACCCTCGCGAAAAGGACCCGCAGGTAATCATATATCTCGGTGACCGTTCCCACTGTGGAGCGGGGGTTACGACTGGAACCGCGCTGCTCGATAGATATGGCAGGAGAAAGCCCGTCTATGGAATCCACATCCGGCTTTTCCATCTGTTCCAAGAACTGACGGGCATATGCGGAAAGCGACTCCACATACCTCCGCTGGCCCTCCGCATAGATGGTGTCAAAGGCAAGGGAAGATTTGCCAGAACCGGACAAACCGGTAATGACAACAAACTGGTTTCTCGGAATATCTAAGGAAATGCCCTTGAGGTTGTGCTGTCTGGCGCCTCTGATTTTTATGTAATCGGTCATTGGGTACTGTATGCTGGATGCTGGATGCTGGATGCTGGATCCTGGATCCTGGGTTTTTTAATCGTCAATCAACAATCACAGGCCCGGTTCCCGGCCATGGATACAGCCATCCGGATTGCCGCTTTCAGGCTTGATGGATCGGCCTGCCCTGTCGCGGCAATATCATAGGCAGTGCCGTGGTCCACCGATGTCCTGATAATCGGAAGGCCTAAGGTAACGTTTACTGCATCGGAAAAATGGAGGAGCTTCAGGGGGATGAGACCCTGATCATGGTACATGGCAACAACCGCATCATATCGCCCTGAGGCCGCCCTATGAAACAGGGTATCAGCAGGGAATGGTCCCTCAACTCTCAGCCCCTCTTTCGCGGCCATCCGGATTGCCGGTTCTATAATCTCCCTCTCTTCTGATCCAAACAGCCCCTCCTCGCCCGCGTGGGGATTAAGGGCTGCCACTGCCAACCGGGGGGCCTTAAATCCAAAATCTCTTTGTAGGCCCTTAGCAGTTATGGCGATCGTCTTATAAATTAGTTCACTGTCCAGGATGTCCGAAACATCCTTGAGCGCACAGTGGATCGTCACTAATGCCACACGAAGGCGTTCTCCCGCTAACATCATCACACAGTCAGGAGTACCGGTGAGATGAGAGATCAATTGTGTATGCCCGTCATAAATATATCCGGCTTGATGCATCAGTACCTTGCTGATTGGAGAGGTCACCATAGCCCCAATCTCTCCCTGCATGGTCATTTCCACCGCCCTGACGATATACTCCACCATGGCCCTGCCCCCCTCCAAGGCAGGTCTGCCAGGTTGTACTATACCGGACTTCAATTCAGATATTGCGATTAGATCAATCACACCAGGCATGGCCCTGGCTTCGGCCGGACTTGAAATAATGTTAAGCGACAATTCCTGAGGGATAAATGGGGTAAGATTGGAAATGGTAGATGAGAAGACCCCAGGGTCTCCTAAGATCACAGGCCTGCAGTATTGATAAAGAGCGCTGTCAGCCAGGGCCATGGCAATGATCTCCGGGCCGACCCCTGCAGGATCACCCATGGTAATGCCTATCAGTGGCAAATGCTTCAAGATGGCTGCTCCTAAATAGTGTCCATCCAATCTGTACCGACACCTTCAGTCTTATGTACAAAAAAAGGAGCCCGGCACAAAAGAACATGGACCGGGCTCCAAGGCGAACTAAACCTTGGTCTTCACTTAGTGTCGATCCATAAATGGCTATTTTCTCTCCGAGCCGTAGGGCCTACGAGCCGGAGGCCGCAATCTCAGCGTCAGACTCAAATTTTAATCCTCGAAATACTCCAACGTATTCCTGTGGTTAATCCCGCTATAGCGGGACGTCTTCCTTGATCTTGCAAAAACTATCTCATTTCTGGATGGACACTAGTTACATCCCAAGCTCTTCCGGGGAAAGCTCCTTCAATATGGAAACCTCATGACTTTCCACTACACCTGCCCATTTTTCCATCATTTCCAGCATTCCAGGATCAGAAAACATCTTGTCCATGACGGTCTCCATGTTGGCAAGACTGTCCCAGTCGGTCACAAAATTCAAGGTCTGCACAACATCGCCACCACTGACGAAACCGTAGATCTTGACGGGGGGAAACCCCTGTTTCTCGGCCAATTCCATAAAGGTCTTCATCAAGGCCCCTGCTTCTTTCCACTTGCCGGGGGCGAACTTTACCTTCTCAACCACTTTTGCTTTCATTGCTTCCTCCTTTGCCTTCTTAAGGTTATCAGGCCATTGAAAAAAACCCGTGTCAACCCGGGTAACGCGAGGAGGCTACCCGGGAATGGCTATTTTCTCTCCGAGCCGTAGGGCCTACGAGCCGGAGGCCGTAATCTCCGCGTCAGACTCATCCCGCCTATGGCGGGACTCAAAATACTTCAATGTATTCTTGCGGTTAATCCCGCTATAGCGGGACGCCTTCCTTGACCTTGCAAAAAATCTCTCATTCTCGGACACCCTCCTGGGTCACTTCCCTCTGCTATTTCACCATACCCTATTTTCTAACAAAAAACTACCAGTTTCACGATGTCATCTCAAACGAAAAAACGCTCATCGGACAAACCCGCTTAAAACGTGCCCTCATCCTGAGACCTTTGAAAAACGTTCAATTTCGTTCAAGATCAAGGCGCGTGAGGATTTTAACCACAGGAATATATTTAATATTTTGAGGATTAAAATCCGAACGCAACGCAGGGTTGGGCAGATAAGCGCAGACTTAGAAAGGGGGCCTTTTGCAAAGGTCTCATCCCAATATCTCATCAACGACCTTCTTGATCTTCATATAATGGGTTCCCTTCCAGTAGATCTTGTCACAGGTCCTGCAATATGAATATTCGTCATAAAACTCTCTGGTTTTTGGCGGGATTCTCTCTAAAATTCTATCTTTTGAAACTCCGACAAGGGGTTTATTGCATTTGAGACATCTCGAAAAAGGCTCGATAAGTTCCCTTAATGACAGGTAATCTATAATCCCCCTTGTCTGTTCAACCGTGGTGCCGGCCCTTATGAAAATCCCGTGCGATACGTCCCTGAATTTGAGCAGTTTCCTGCTCTTGGTCAAAATCGTCCTGTTTTCCCTTTTGGATATCCGGATGATTTCGCGGGGTGAAAGTGAGGCATCGTAGCAGACGTCAAGGCCCAGTGCGCGCATATATTTGACGATGTCTCTTATGTTGATATCTGCAATAAACCTGGTCTGTCTAAGGGGTACTTCCCTAAGACGTGTAACATCCCTAATATCCAGGGACTCAAAGGTAGGATATACGCTGATCCTGTCTCCGTGCTGAATGATATATCCGAAATCTACCGATTTTCCATTCACCAAGATAAGGTCAACCTCTGTGTGAGGCACCCCCAATGCCTCAATCATATCCTTTACAGATTCTCTTCCTTTGAAGCCGACCTGAAAAACCCTCTTCCGGCGTTGTGCAGGTAGAAAGTCGTTCAGTTCTTCATAAAAACGGAACATTACCTCCTTTTGACGCCGCATAAGGCTTGCTACCCATTTTTTTGTTGTCTTAGGACCACGATTATTTTCCTTGACTACACCTCGAAGTCCACCTTAATTTTGAACATCTTCTCGGCAGGCAGATTCAAAATATCGGATACACCCGTCTTTTCTGCGATCTCTCTTAAGGCATAATCAATATGGGTCATCTCCTCTGCAATGAAGGTGAACCAGATATTGTAGGCATTTTTTCTCAGATAATTGTGCGTAACCCCTGGATAGCCGTTTACAACTTCAACGAACATGTCAATTTTATCTTCCGGAACCTTTGCGGCACAGAGGGTGCTGACAAAGTTGAGGTGAGCGGACTGAAAATTGCCGCCGATTCTCCTGATAATCCCCTCGTCTTTCATTCTTCCGACCGCTTCGATAACCTCATCCTCTGTCAGGCTAAGCCGTTTTCCAAGGTCATGGTAAGGCCGGGATGAAATGGGAAAATCTGACTGTATCTCGTTTAAAATCTTTCTGTCTGTCTTGTTCATGATTGAAGGCGTTAGGCGTTAGGCGTTAGGCGCAAGGAACTCAAATAGCATCCAGTATTCACTATCCTGTATCTTGCATCATGTATCTTGTATCCTACATCTTGCATCACTTCCCGCCCGGCTGGTAGGCGCATAAAGGCTCTTCGGTCAAGAAATCACCGGTGGCTTCAAAGGCCCTGGCCCGGCAGCCGCCGCAAAACCTCACATACTCGCACCGGCCACACTTCCCTTTATAGGCAGAAAAATTGCGAAGTTGATTAAAATTCTCCGACTCGAGCCAGACAGACTGGAAGTTAGCAGTCCTTAAATCTCCACAGTTCAGCTCCAAATACCCGCACGGTTGAACAACTCCCTGATTGGAAATAAAGCAGAAGGATGTCCCACCTAAACAGCCCCTGGTCACGGCATCTAAGCCATAGGTTTCAAAACTGACCTTCTCGCCCCTTTTCCGGGCCTCCTGGCGCAGGATCCTGTAGTAATGAGGTGCGCAGGTGGCCTTGAGGTGTAGGGGGGTTTTATCCCTCATCTGATAAAACCAGTGGAGTAGTTCCTCGTATTCGCGAGCGTCAATTTCCTGGTTCACCATCTCCCTGGCCCGTCCTGTGGGCACCAGCAGGAAGAGGTGATGCGCCACGGCCCCGAGACCCTCTGAAAGATCTAAGATCTTTTCGATATTTCCTATATTATGCCGGGTGACTGTGGTATTGATCTGGAACTCAAGGCCACCGCTCTTGAGCAGTTCGATCCCATCTAAGGCCCCCTTAAAGGCCCCAGGGACTTTTCTGAATTCATCGTGCTGCTTTTCATCGGCCCCGTCAATAGAGATGCTGACCCTTTTTATTCCCGAGGCCTTCATCCTTTCTATCATCCCAGGAGTCAAGAGAGTCCCGTTCGTGGCCATGACCATGCGAAGGCCCAACTCGGTTCCCCTCAGCGCAAGATCGAAGATATCCTCTCTCAAAAGAGGCTCACCGCCCGTCAGGATGACAATCGGCTCTCCCACTTCCCTGATCTGCCCCAAGATCTCAAGGCATTTGGCAGTGCTCAGCTCACCTGGATAAGGACCACGTTCAGACCCTGCCCTGCAATGAACACAGTTCAGGTTACATCTCCTGGTCAGCTCCCAGGCGACGAGTCGAAGCTGGTTCTTTCGATTTCGGATTTCGGATTTCGGATTTCGGATTTTCTCAGAAGACATACGAAACCAATTTTCAATCTTCAATTTTCAATCGTCAATTGACCTGCCGCCTCTTTGGCAAAGTAGGTCAGGATAAGGTCCGCCCCTGCCCTCTTGATAGAGATGAGCATCTCCATCATTACCCGCCCTCCATCGATCCATCCCCTCTCCGCTGCCGCCTTTACCATGGCATATTCACCGCTCACATTATAGGCAGCCAGGGGGAGCAAACTCACCTCCCTGACCCTTGAAATAATGTCTAAGTAGGGCATGGCAGGCTTTACCATGATCATATCCGCGCCCTCTTCCATATCGAGTTCGGCCTCTTTCAATGCCTCCATAGCATTGGCCGGGTCCATCTGATAACCGGTCCGGTCCCCGAACTGGGGCGCTGAATCGGCGGCATCCCGAAAAGGTCCGTAAAAGGCAGACGCGTATTTAACTGCGTATGAAAGAATACCAATATCCTGGTAGCCCTCTTGATCAAGGGCCGTTCTGATAGCGGCAACGCGGCCGTCCATCATATCAGAGGGCGCGACAAAATCCGCGCCCGCCCTTACATGCGATACGGCCTGACGGGCCAGCAGTTCCAAGGTAGCGTCATTGGCCACCGCACCGTCTAAAATAACGCCGCAATGTCCGTGATCGGTGTATTCGCACAGACACACATCAGTCATAACCACCATTTCCGGCAGACTCTCTTTGATAGCCCTAATTGCCCTCTGCACTATTCCGTCTTCAGCCCATGACCTGCTTCCGGTACCATCTTTTTCGTCCGGCAGGCCAAAAAGGATAATGGAGGGGATCCCGAGAGACCACAACTCACCGGCCTCTTTGACAATTGTATCTACAGAAAACTGGTACTGGCCAGGCATTGATTGGATAGGGTCCTTAACACCCTTGCCGTGTTTCACAAAAAGGGGGGCGATAAAATCCTTTACAGAAAGGGTGGTCTCTCTGACCATATCCCTGATCGCGCGGGTTCTTCTAAGCCTTCGGGGTCTTACGATCATGATTCATTCTCTCCTTTTCACTAAATTTCCTCATCGGTCAGATAACAGGCAGGGTCCGGGGCCCAGACATCCCCCGTAACCGCCTCTGCCCTTACCCTGAAATTACCTCCGCAGACATCCAGCCAGCGACATCCCGAACAACGCCCCTTCACATACCTCTTTTTCTCCTTCAGCTTTTTCATCAAGGGGTTGGAAAGATCAGACCATATCTCGCTGAAGGGTCTTTCAAGGACATTGCCAAAACTGAAATGCCGCCAGAATTGATCGGCATAAACAGCGCCATCCCAGCTAACACAACCTATCCCCCTGCCCGAGCTGTTTCCCTCGTTCATCTTAAGGAGGCTCAAGACCTCTCCCGCCCTCGGATTGTTCTCCCCTAACATCCTAAGATAGACATAGGGTCCGTCGGCATGGTTATCCACGGTTAAGACCTCCTTTGCCATGCCGCGATCGTGCAGATCTTTGGTCCGGTCAATGATCAGATCGACCACTTCCCGGGTTTGCTCATGGTTAAGGTCCTCATCTACCAGATCTGAACCCCTTCCCGCATAAACCAGATGGTAGAAGCAGACCCTCGGAATCCGGTATTCTTCGAGCAGGTCAAAAATACGCGGAACCTCGGCTATGTTCATCCGGTTTATGGTAAACCTCAAACCGACCTTCAGCCCCACCTCCTGGCAATTAATAATCCCTGCCATAGCATCTTTAAAAGCCCCTTTCCTGCCACGAAAGCGGTCATTTACCTCTTCCATCCCATCTAAACTGACACCCACATAGGAAAGCCCTACCTCTTTCAACTCCTTGGCCTTATCTTTAGTGATCAAGGTCCCGTTTGTTGAGATAACGGCCCGCATCCCCTTACTGACCGCATAGCGTGCAAGCTCTACGAGATCAGGCCGCATAAGGGGCTCACCCCCTGAAAAAAGAACCACCGGCACGCCAAAGGCCGCCATATCATCAATCAGGCTCAGGCCCTGTTCATGGTCCAACTCCTTTTCATAGGTATGATCAACAGCCCGCGCATAACAGTGGACACACTTGAGATTACAGGCCCTTGTCACGTTCCAGACCACCACAGGCTTCTTATCTTCGGAAAATTGGAGAAGATGAGAAGGCAAGTCTTTGGATTGTCTACCGTAGCGAAGGGCATCGGACGGTTCCACAGTGCCACAGTAGAGTTTGGATATCCCTATCATTCATTATCTCCCGTATAGCTCTAATGCCGAAATTTTCTTACATTTTAGAATATAAGTATACCAGACCATCAAGCAAAACCGCAACTCTTTTAACGGCGATTGCAGTTCCTGAAGATTATGAAGGTATCTTTCCAAACCTCGCAGTTCAAAAAAAGGTCCTCTCACTTGTTTTACGATAAAACTGTTGACTTTCTATCTGATTAGTGCTGTTATTCAATTCGTTTATGTCTAAAATATCTGGACACTTTTTGGTTTGGCCTTTTCTTTACCGATGTTATAATTAAATCAAAATTGGAGGGAGATTATGGGCACTAAATTGCGAATTTTTCCTGTTATTCTATTTTTTGTCTTATCAATGGGTCTCGCGAGTACATCTTCAGCCCAGGAAAACAACCCTGGGTTAGCATCTTCTTCATCTTCAGACGTAGTGAAACAAAAGGTCAAGGAGAGCCTCGAACTGGCGCCAAAAAAAATCGCGGATATTGATAAGGCCCTTGGGGCAACGGACCTACCGAATGAAGAAAAACTAATGCTGGAAAAAGAGAAGAAAGGCCTTGAATCTGCCCTTTCCAAGTTAAAGAATCCAAAAAGCAGCACGCCCGGGTATCTTGGTCTCTTGGGAGCTCCATTGAGCGGATCAACCATCTATTTATGGGGTTTTTTGTGGGCCATTTGGGTGGGCTGGATTTTTTCTACGGTTGGTGCATTTGGAGGCATAATGGCTGGCGTAGGCCACATTACTATCTTTGGCTTGGGCGACTATGCAAAAAGCTTTGGTAAAGGAATGCCAATCAACAAACTCCTCACCGATTCAACACGCGTTTCAAATCAGTGGCTTGTAGGATTGGCTGCCCTGATAAGTGCAACGAATTACTATAAAATGGGAAGGTTGGTTCTTCCTTTAGGCGTTTGTTTGGGCATCGGTAGTGTGGCAGCAAGCTATTCTATTCCTGTTTTGACGGCAGGCCAGATCAGCTTTAAGGCGTACATGGGTTATTTTGGACTTTGTGTCCTCCTTTTGGGTATTTTTCTTACCTATAAGATTACGCCCAGAGGACAACGCAGCAAACAAGCGGCTAAACAAGCGGCTAACGAGTTCGAAAAGGCTAAGGGCAAGGCCACCCAACAAGGAGTCGAAGTCATCGAGGGCAGTTACACCGGCATGATAATCGCCCTTCTCGTAACCCTTTTAGGCGCGCTCTGGGGTAATCTCATAAGAGGCATGCAATGGTATGCCCTGATTGTCGTAGCGTTCGGAGTAATCTTGGGTTTTGTTATCGCCAGAGGAAAGGTGCGTTTTACTTTCTACGGCGTTGAATTTGCCTTCAAAGGCTGGATCCCTATTGTAGGTGGTTTGTGCATTGCTGCTCTGGCGTCCTTTTTGGGAGTCGGAGGCGGTTTTTTGTTTGTCCCCTTTCTGACTGCCGTAGCCGGCCTGCCGATGTTCCTTGTGGCCGGGACGAGTGGTTTGGCGGTTTTGGTGGGGATGATTGTCTCCATATTCACCTATATGGTCGCCAAACAAATCCCCGTACAGTGGAGTTTCATCGGAGCTGAACTTGTTGGAATTTTCATTGGTGCAATGATCGGTCCGCGGACTCAAAAATACCTCTCCGACAAAGCACTAAGTATTTTGTTCATCGTTCTCGCTTTCTTGGTCGGCGTGCGCTACACGCTAAAAGGCTTTTTCCCGGATATATACGCCGCCACCGGACTGCCTTGAGATGGACTGAGAACCCTTCTAAACGAAGTAGGATAATAACGCAACGGGGGCATCCCTAAATCCTCGGTAAACTTCAGATTTGGGCAAAACGTCATGGAGACCTTAAAGCTTCTTCTTGAAGTTGGGGAAAGCATGCTCTGCGCACCTTACCTTCTGCCCTTGCCCCCGCTTATCGCCTGGCTCATTGGAACATTCTGCTTGTCCCTTCTCTCCTCTCTTTTTGGCGAGATAACCTTGGCGACGCTTTACTGGGTCAATCGACACCACATTAGAAAGCTGGCAACGGATATGACGCATCGGCACAATCAGTCGGTCAATGCCCTTATTTCGAAAAACAAAGGCGCGTTCAAAGCCATTAACCGACTGGCGAATGAGGCCTTCGGGAAGGTTTTCTTTGCTCAGATCGCGATGGGAATGGCCTCCCTTTGGCCTGCTTTCTTTGCCGTTGCCTGGCTCAAAATGCATTTCGATGGAGTGGTGATCATCAATATCTCTTTTATCCATTGGGACGTATATTACCCAGCTCCATTTGTGCTCCTCTATATTGCAGCCAGGATCCTTTTCACACGCCTCAAACGTCGAGTACCACTATTTAGAAGGCTTGCTGCAACAGCGGAAAAGATGGCGCCCGAAGAAGAGATGCAACCCCTTATTTGATCAAGACCATCCGGACACCCTTCACCATCCCTTAGTCCACATTTCGTCATCATCGTAGACCTTTTCATCTTCCATGTGGGCCTCCTCGGCGTCCTCCTCACTAAAGCGCGGGGGATTGGGGTCGTTGAGCAGTTCTTTGTAA
>Ga0307425_1000109_pt1 | contig 47093 bp, 39 predicted proteins | sample SalMarWE160330MG_FD_202152 | JGI IMG/M metagenome (GOLD analysis project Ga0307425, IMG submission 202152) | Salt marsh sediment microbial communities from the Plum Island Ecosystem LTER, Massachusetts, United States - WE1603-30 | ecosystem: Environmental > Aquatic > Marine > Intertidal zone >... | reverse complement strand
CCGCGTAAACTGGCAGCCGCTACCGGATGTGGTGCACTATTGTACAGCCGGTTAGGCTACGGACGATCTGAACCGTGTTCCCTGCCTCGGCCGGTCCGTTTCATGCACCACGAAGGTATCCATGTTTTACCTGAATTGCTTCGGGCTGCAGGGATTCGCGAATGTATTCTGATCGGGCATTCAGATGGTGGGTCAATAGCTATCATCTATGCCGGGGGGACCCCTGCGACGCCGTTGCGCGGGCTGATTACCGAGGCCGCACACGTGTATTGTGAAGAGATAACGGTTCGCTCCATTCAAAGAGCCGGGGAGAACTATAATAAAAAGGGCCTACGCCTGAAACTTGCAAAATATCATGGTGATAACGTCGATTGCGCATTTTGGGGATGGAACCGTGCATGGTTACACCCCGATTTCAGGAATTGGAATCTGGAGGAATATTTGCCTCGCATCAAAGTTCCAATGCTCGCCATTCAGGGAAAGGATGATGAATACGCTACTCCCTCTCAGCTAAAGACCATAGCACGCCATGCCGGCACAGGTGCACAAACATTTCTGCTTCCCGATTGTGGGCATTGTCCGCATCAAGAGCAATATATGGCGACGTTTCAGGCAATGACAAACTTCATCTTGCACATATTCAGCCAAGACCTATAAAAACAAGACTCAAGGCCGCCGAAAGGATAACATGCCCCTGTGGTGAGGAGTTCCAAAAGTGAGATCAAAAAACGAATTAACATTGATGGTTGAACACTGGTCACATATTTTTCCTACCAGAAGGAAGGCCGAATCCCAATACTACTCCCGCCAAGACGGCAAAAGAAGCACCCAGAGCTAAAGCAACCGCCGGCCCTGCATGCTCCCACAAGTACCCGGCCAAAACCGATGCTGGCAATGCCGCGATGCCGACACTCATGTGATAGAGGCCGAAACCTTTCCCCCGCAGGCGTGGAGGGACCATGTCTGCCGTGAGGGCCTTCTCAGGTCCTTCGGTAAGTCCATAAAAAAGCCCATAAAATAAAAAAAGGGGCCAGATCTGCCAGGATCTATCTGCAATCGCAAACCCAAGATAGGCCAGGGCATAAACAATCCAGCCCAGCAAGATAGTGAATTTGCGGCCGATCCGGTCAGATAGAGCACCTCCGGGTGTGGAAAACACGCTCTTTGAAAGATGCAATACCATCCACAATACAGGGATCATGGCAACTGGAAGTCCGAGTTCCTGGGCATGAAGCACCAAAAAAACATCGGTAGAGTTCCCTAAGGTAAAAAGAACCATAGCGATTAAGAAAATTCCATAGCCGCGCCGGTCTATCTTCTGTGTATCGGCCTGCTCGAACATATCCGCACTTATGTTCAAATACGAACTGCCTGGGTGCATGGCAGATTGGTCTTTGATAAAAAGAGATATGACAAGGATGGTGAAAAGCCCCGGTATTGCGGTAAGCATGAAAAGAGTGCGCAAATCCAGATGTCCCCATGATAGCAAGGCCAGGGCAATAAGGGGCCCGAACACTGCCCCGGCATGGTCCATAGCACGATGAAATCCAAAGGCCTTTCCTCGTAAATCCAGGCCAGCCGATGCCGCCAGCAGGGCATCTCGCGGTGATGTACGGACACCCTTACCGACCCTATCAAATACCCGTATACAAACCACCTGGAGTGCCGTAGTGGCAATACCCATAAAAGGCCTTAATGCCGACGATAGAGTATAGCCGGCAACGGCAAGGGGTTTGAATTTCTTGATTCGGTCTGACCACCACCCGGAAAGGTATTTTATCAGTGATGCCACCGTTTCCGCCGTCCCCTCCATGATCCCGAGCACATGCGGCCCCAAGCCCAATGTTGATGTCAGAAATGCAGGTAGAAGTGGAAAGATCATCTCGCTGGCTGTGTCATTAAAAAAACTGACCAGCCCGAGGGCCTTCACCTGTCTTGGAAGTTTGACTCTCTTGTGGCTCATTGACTCTGTGGTAGGATCGTTCATCTCTAGGTCATCTCTTCCTCTAACAACTCGCGGAAAAGTTCCTTGATCTTTTGCCTGGACTCTTTCAGTATTTTTTGGCCCAGGGCGGTAATGCGATACACACGTCTGATCTTGCCGTTGACGTTTTTGCCTGTTGAAGACAGATACCCCTTTTCTTCCATACCGTGAAGGATGGGATACAGTGTCCCGGGACTGAGTTCATACCCATGACGTCTCAATTCTGAAATAATACCTAGACCAAAGATATCCTCCTTGGCTGAATGATATAGAATGTGAAGCCTTATGAATCCAGAGTAGAATTCCTTGAAATTCGACATAGTGCCGGTACACCTATAAAGCATTGTCTGATTTCGTTATCGGTTATCGATAATAAGTCATGGCCCATTCTCTGTCAAGTAAAAAATAAGTTATGATGTCATTGCAGCCCAAAATAAATTCAAGCCTGCTTTATTGGACGGATAGACCGCTTATTTCACAGAATACAATCGCGTTGCACAAATTTAGGTTATCTATAAATCAAGTAGCTGTTCAGAAGCCCAGGAAATTACTTCGGCCCTTTGACATGGAGAGATCCCTAAGTGCTCTGATTAGTAAGTTCGGTGACGTATTTTTTCTATTGTTTCACCGCCCGTTCGCTACGCTCACCCAAGCCGCAAAGAACGCAAAGCTTAAGGTGTTTTTTTGTTTTCCGTTGAGAGGACGGAAAACAAAAAGAAACGCGCTATGATTATCAGTCGAAGATGTAGTGAATTTACATAAGACGGAGTAGTCTTTAAATTGTCGCCTCTCACGACAATTTAAAAGAACAAACTTCTCGGCGTGCTCAGCGCCTCTGCGGTGAAATCAACCTTGCAAAAATCGTTTTTGGACAAGAGTGATATAATGTTTTAAATAATGAGGGTTTGACATAAGATTATAAATTTTGGTATCTTATATGACATTACCGGCTACCGACTTGGTGTGGACTCCTTTTTTGAGAATATGTATGGCGTTGCCTGGACACCATGAAAAGGAAAAATGGAATGATAAGCGAAGACCCATCAGCGTTTCGTGCTGTCTACGGTAGCAAAGGTATACCCGATAGGCTGCTGAGTGCCCTTATGGTTGCGGGTCAGGACATGGATAAGCTTACCGCTGCAGAACTTGCTCCCATGGATGAATTACACACCATGGGCCGACTTGCCACTATAGAACTGGGCAAACTGGCCCGATTAAAGGACCATATGCATGTCCTTGACATCGGAAGTGGCCTTGGGGGTACGGCATGCCTGGCTACCCTGGATCCAAGAGCACTGCCTCCACTGAGTGTAGATCTGGTAATAGAAAACTTCCATGAAAAACAGACTAATGCTGCCCTGAACTTGATCGAGGGACGAATCCGCATATTGCACATATTAGCGAGGCGACTATGAAATTGAGGTTTTTCTAATGGCCAAAAAACCTAGCTACGAAGATTTAGACCAAAAGGTAAGGGAATTAGAAAGAGAATGCCTCGGCCACAAGATGTATGAGGCAAAACTCCAGGACAGTGAAGAGCGTTATCGCGCGCTAATCCGAAATATCCCTGTTGGATTGTACCGAATTACCCCCGGCGCCAAGGGGAGAGTTGTCATGGCGAACCCGGCCCTCCTGAGAATCTTTGGATATGACACGATAGAGCAACTTCTCCAGACACCCGTTGCGGATCTCTACTGGAGTGAGGCCGAGTTTCGTCTTTTTATCGAGAAACTGCTCGAAAAGGATCATGTTGCCGCAGAGGAGCTGCGCATGAAGAGTCGTGATGGCACACTCATCTGGGCGTCGGTTACTACCACCACTATCCGCGATGAGGCGGGTGAAATCAAGTATTTCGATGGGATAATCGAGGACATTACTGCACGCAAGCAGGCGGAGGAGGCGCGTCTTAAGCTTGAGGCCACGGCAAGGGCACTGCTTGATGCCCCCACCGATTCTGCAATACTCTTAGATCCCATGGGCACGGTACGCGCCATAAACGAAAGAGGTGCACAAAGCCTAAGCAAGAATGTAGATGAAGTTGTAGGCAGATCTGTCTTTGATTTCCTCCCGCCTGATGTAGCTGAATCCAGAAGACGCCAGGTCTTCAAGGCCATTGAATCCGGCTGCCCAATCCGTTTCGAAGATGAGCGTGGAGGAAGATTTTATGATCACAATGTCTACCCTGTCTCAGACGCCCAAGGCAAGGCAACACAGGTCGCAATTTATACTCGCGACATAACCGACTATAGGCGTGCACAGGCCCGTATTCGGGAGCGTACCGCTGATCTGATTGATTCTGAAGAAAAGTATCGAACCTTGGTAGAAAACGTCCCCCTCGTGGTATACCGAATGAAGCCCACGGGGGAGATCCTGCTTGTCAACCAGTTCGTGGAGGCGGCGCTTGGGTACAGGCCTACTGAAATATTCCGCAACCCTGACTTGTGGTACGAAAGCGTATACGACGATGACCGGGGAATGGTGGACAAGCTCCGGGAGCAAAGTTTCTTGGAGGGAAAGGAGTTTATGGCCGATTATAGGGTCAAACACAAGAAGGGCCACGTTGTCTACGTGGTGGATCATGCCCTTCCCTTTCTCTCAGCAGATGGCCTGATCAGCAGGGTCGACGGCATCATGATGGACGTGACCCGCAGGATTAAGCTACAGGAAAAGCTCGTTAGGGCCGAAGGGCTCAAAACCATCAGTGAAGTATCTACCCGGCTTGCGCATGAAATTCGCAATCCCCTGGTTTCTGCCGGCGGATTTGCACGGAGGCTCTTGTCCTCCATAAGCCCTGATGACCCCGATAGGACGAAGGTGGAGATTATTGTGAAAGAGGTGGGCCGTCTGGAAACTATTTTGCGCATGATGCTTCATTACATCCAGCCGATAGAACTAGAAAAGTCCCTGGCAGATCTAAACTGCCTGGTTCAAAGCGCACTGAGCGCAGTAGACGAAGACATCAAGAAAAAAAAGGTGCAGGTAGACCTCCAATTAACACCAATGCTTCCTGAGGTCTCAGTTGACGTGACACAGATGGAACTGGTCGTCGAGACCCTCGCAAGAAAGGCCCTGAATCAGTTGCAAGAAGGAGAACCTCTTTGCATTTCCACATTCGAGGCAAATGAAATGATTAAAATGGTTATACGCTATCCCGTCCAGCACATGTCGCCAGATGATGTAGAGCACTTCTTCTATCCCTTTGTCACATCCCAGACAGCGCATGATTCAGCGGACCTGCCTATGTCTAAGATCCTGGTCGATAAACATGGCGGGACAATTGACGTACGCCTCCAAGAATCCGGAAACCTTGTCATTGATATGTCTTTGCCCCTCTAAGTCCCCTGCGTCTCTGGCCCATTCCACTGGAAATTTCAATTTTGCATGCTCATCCATCATCCCGGTTATCAAAGACCCGCTTGCTTTTGCGCTCTGATCGTGGCAAAGAGCCATAATCCACCAGCTCTACATCGGCACTCACCATGATCTGCCTCTTGATATCTCCAAAAATCTTTTTGCTGAGCCCTGGATTATTGCTGCTGTCAATACCTTGGCCGCGCTCAACCCTGACGGTCATATAATCCCGCCCATCACCCTTTCTGTGGAGGACTATCTGATATTCGCTCCCGATCCCATCGACCCCCGAAAGTACATGGTCGATCTGCCCGGGATAAATATTTACTGCCCTAAAGATAAACATGTCATCCGATCGACCCAAAATACGATCATGCCTTGGCAAAACACATCCGCAGGGACAATCTCCAGGTATTAATCTTGTCAGGTCCCGCGTACGATAACGAATCAAAGGGGCGGCTTCTTTTGCTAAAGTCGTAACGACCATCTCTCCTGTTTCTCCCTCGGGGATAGGCTCCAGTGTTTCGGGGTTGAGAATCTCCAGGATATAGTAATCGGCCCAATAATGAATCCCCTTATGGTAAATGCAATCCAACCCGGTTCCTGGTCCGTAGAGTTCAGTCATGCCGGGAATATCGAACATGTGCTCCAGCCCCAAAAGATCGCGAATTCTCTTCCTCATGGCCTCACTTGATCGCTCCGACCCAAAGATCATCTTTTTGAGGTTTATCTTGTCCTTTATGCCTCTTCTATTTACTTCCTCAGCCATCAGAAGTCCCATGGATGCGGTACAACACAATGCCGTGCTCTGAAAGTCTATCAAAAACTGACACTGCATATCCACGTTTCCCGGTCCTGCTGGAATGGCCATGGCGCCAAAGGCCTCACACGCCATCTGAAAACTGATCCCTGCCGTCCAGACACCGTATCCCACCGCTATTTGGACCCGGTCTTCAGCGGTCAGCTGGGCCAATTCATAACAGCGGGCAAAAAATTGTGTCCAGTCATCTATATCTTTCCGGGTATAACAGAGGACCTTTCTTTTCCCAGTGGTACCAGATGAAGCGTGAATGCGCACAATCTTATCAAAGGGAACGGAGACAAGCGGGAATGGGTAGTCCTCTTTGAAGTCTTCAGCGCCAAGAAAAGGGAGCCTTCCTAGATCATCAAGGCACCGAATGTCTTCCGGCTGCACACCCGCCCTATCCATCTTGGTCTTGTAGAACCGGGAACCATGGTAGGAATGTGTTACTGTCCACCGAAGTCCTTTAAGCTGGTGTTCTCTCAACTCGTCGTATGTACTGAAATCCGGCATAAAGGTCTTCGCCATATTTTTTTCTCCTCACAAGTGGTACAACAACCCGGCCATAACCGCATTCATCCGCGGCTACGCACATGTGTTCTCAAATACGATGCCGTAATCCTTCCCTCTTCATTCATGTTGAACACAGATTCTTTACCACAGAGTCACGGGGGACACTGAGATACTTGTTTTTTGAAGGCATCTTCTTTTTGCCCATCGCCGTCTCCCGATGGGCAAGAAAGCAAAATCCCCTGTGCTCTCTGAGGCTCCGTGGTGAACAAATCGTATAGGGAATATGTTATCTCTATCTAGTTCGCCATCTCCGGTATAATCAATACAATTTGAGGAAAAATTACTAGGATGACAATACAGATAATACAGGCCAATAAAAAAAAACTCACACTCTTGAAAATCGTGCCCAGTTCTATGTCCGGCGCCAGTGCCTTGACAACATATATATTAACACCAACGGGAGGCGTAATGGCTCCCATTGTCGTCACCATAGTCAAAATTATGGCATACCATATAGGATCAAAACCAAAGGCCCTCCCTAGAGGGAAAAAAATGGGAATCGTGAGCACCAGAAATCCCAGGGAATCCATGAAGCAGCCGCCAATCAAATAGATCAACAAAATGATTCCCAGTATAAAGTAAGGCGACACCGTTAGTCCAGAGGCGAACTCCGCCACAATAAAAGGGAGCCTGGTTATGGCCAAGAAACGCCCAAAAATTATAGCACCCGTGACAAGAAAAAAGACCATGCACGATATCTTCAGCGTGTCCTTCACTGAACTGATAAGGCCCTTCCAGGTCAACCTCCGGGTTGAGGCCGTGACGATCAGCGTAAAGAAGACCCCCACCGCTCCTGCCTCGGTTGGAGTAAATAGGCCCACAAACAGACCCCCTATTACCAATATGAATATGGCTATGGCCTCAATAATTCCTGTGAGGGATTTTATCTTTTCTCCCATCCCTGTCTTTGGCCCTGCCGGACCAAGATTGGGGTTGATTCTACAGAGGACAAAAATAGTAATGATAAATAAAATGCCCAAAAGAATGGCGGGCAAAATGCCGCCGAGAAAAAGTTTGGTAATGGATTGTTCTGTTTGCAAGCCGATGATAATAAGAACAACGCTTGGCGGCATAACCGTACCTAAGGTGCCACCGGTCACAACGGTGCCGCTACTCAAGACGGTATCGTAATTATATTTTTTCATCTGCGGCAAAGCGACCGCCCCCATAGTCGCGGCCGTTGCCGTGTTTGAACCACAGATAGCAGCAAAAAGCTCGTCCGCCCCTATTGTCGCAATGGCCAGACCCCCGCGCCAATGACCAAACCACTTGTAAGCACAAGTGTACAGCCTTTCGGCTATACCGGAATTAAAGGCAAGGTAGCCCAGAAAAATAAAGAGAGGGACTACGGTCAGCCCGTATTTAGAGAATGTGGTCCAAACGTCGGCCCCTACCATTGTAATGGCCGCCTTGAAAGACACCACATACCAAAACCCACAGAAACCAACAAGGCTCATCGCGAAGCCAACGGGCATCCCCAAAAAGAACAGTACTGCCAGAAGGGTAACGATCCCGATAATACCGATCAAGGTCAGACTCATTTCTGACCCCTTTGGATTTCCAGCAAACATTTCAGAAAATCGGTCAAGAATACAAGGCAGAGCGCGGCACACCCAAAGGCAACAGCATAGGTAAAGGGAAAATAAATGACCTGTAAGGTCTCTGTTACTTCACCAGTCTCCCACAGCGTCGTCGCATATCTCCCAATCTGCCAGGCTACAAGGCCAAAAAATATCATGCATATGAAATAATTGATGCTGTTTAGGGTTCTTTGTGTCCTTTTTGAGAACCTCTGCACCAATACATCCACCGCAATATGGCCACGTGCAGTTTGGGTGAAGCCCAAGGCAAAGGCGGTAACAACAGCCCCAAAATATCCCATTAGTTCAAAGGTTCCCCTGACCGGCCCCCAGAAAAGGCGAAAAAAAACATTCGCAGAGGCCAGAAAGATCATTGCCATCATAAAACAACCCGCTATATATAGGAGCATCTGGTTTATGATCTTGGCCACCTTATCCAGGATTATTATATTCGCCTCGTGCCTCATCTATTTTCCCTTCCCATGCCATCTTATCGCCAAATCAGTGCCACAAAGTGCATACCCGTATGATGGAGGGCCTCTCTCAGCCAGCCGCAATCCGGCTTTAGAAGGACGACTGAGACTCTTTCACACACCATAACAGGAGTCGACCTTTCGCTCGCCAGCTCCCTTGTAACGGGCCTGGCACCATGCTGGGTCAACCCCTCCGTCTTCAGGCACTGCGCAAGTGAACATCGCCCATTTATTGCCCTGAATGCATCTTCATAAAGGCCTTGATATCTTCTACGATGGCCTTTCCGGGCAGACCTTTTGCCTTCGCATCATGGACCCAGTTATCAGTGATCGGCTTAAGCAGTTCGTCCCATCTGGCCTTTTCCTTCTTTGAAAGGTAAATAACCTTAATGTCATGCGTCTTCTTAGACCAAGCAATGGCCTCATTTACATGATTATCCATATATGTGCCTGTCCATACTGATTGCTCGGTACCCATATCCTCCAGAACTGCCTGGATGTCTTTTGGAAGTGAACTCCACTTATCCATATTCATAACCACGGCAAATGGATACACTGCGGCATCGGTAATAGTCACATATTTACAATGTTCAGCAAACTTGAAATCCATCATTACCTCTAAGGAGGAAAAAAGGCCCTTGACCACGCCCTTTTGCAAGGCACCTGGAGTCTCCGGCATTGGCATTCCGACAGGGTTTGCCCCCCACGCCTTCAGAATTTGTGCTGCTCCACCTGATGCGCGAAGATTCACGCCTTTGATATCCTCGAGATTATTAATGGCTATTTTTGACATGATATTTGAAGGCGCCGTGGTGAACATGGTAAGGACCTTAACCTTATCAAACGCCTTTGGTCTATATTTCTTATAAAGATCCCAGAGCACTAAGCTCCCGACCCGCGAGTTGGGTATGCCTAATGGCAGACTTGTAGCGTTGGTGATCATAAAGCGGCCGGGCTGGTAGGCCATGCAAAGACAACCAATGTCTGCCTGTCCCGCAATGACGCCATCCATCATATTCTTTGCTCCGAGCAAGGTACCGCCAGGATATGTGTCGATTACAACCCCCCCATTTGTCCGCTTTTCAACCTCTTTTTTCCATCTCTCCATCTGAACGCATGGGAACGTGGGAGAGGGGGGGAAATTGGCATAGCTCAATTTGATAGGAGCGGCCTCTGCATATGCCGGGAGGAAGGTGATCACGCACAGCGTGGTAAAAAAACATCCTGCCAATACAAACACTAGTTTCTTTCTCATAATCAGGACCTCCTTACAGTCTTTAAAATTTGTAAGACTTTAGATATTTAATAAAATGCGTCTACTTCAAAGGGCCAAAGTGTTACTAAAATCTATTGATGGACACGCTTGCACTCTTCCGTCCCTTCACCCCCCTTCTGTTTTTCAACCTTCTTGATCCTTGGTTCTTACCGCTCCCACACGTAAAGAATTTTTTATGAACTTCTTCTATGCCTTATGCCCCTTTTCTTTTGATAAATCCTTACCGCCCTGTTGTGTTCTGAAAGTGTCTTTGAAAAATAGTGGCTGCCATCGTTTCTTGATACAAAATATAGATAATCCGTCTTGGCTGGATATAAAACGGCCTCGATCGCCTTTTTCCCAGGATTGGCAATTGGCCCTGGAGGAAGCCCCCAAATCAGATAGGTGTTATAGTGAGTAAGCCTGGTCAGGTCATCCCTGGTCAAGTTCCCATTGAAATCTCTGATACCGTATATCACGGTTGGGTCACTTTCGATACGCATACCCTTTTTCAAACGATTCAAGAAAACGCTTGCAATAATTCCCCTCTCTTCTGCACGACCAGTCTCTTTTTCAACAATGGAGGCCAAGGTTACTACCTCCTCTATGCCCATTCCCGAATGCCTTACCTTTTCCAAAAAGGGCCTCATAACCTCCCGGAAGCGATTGACCATGGTATCGATTATGGCCATGGTAGTAAGCCCTCTGGCAAATTGGTAGGTATCTGGATAGAGATACCCCTCCAGATCAGGCCCGGATATGTCATAACGCCTTGCGACAACCGGATCTCCTGTGAGGACCAAAAATTCTCTTTTATTCGCTAGCCCTTTCTCTTCTAACAACTGCGCGATCTGCCTTCTCGTAAACCCCTCGGGGATGGTCACACGATGGGTCAAAATGATTCCTTTGCTCAGTATATCAAGGACTTTGAGAGGGGTCATGCCAGAATTTAGCCGATACTCACCGGCCTTTATTTTTTTGCTATACCCCATAATCCTGGCCCAGAGCAGAAAAGGTCGCTTACTGGTTATAATACTTCTCGCCATGAGCCCATTAACCACGTCATTGAGAGTAGATCCCTCCCGAACCAAAAAGACCTGGTCATGGCCCCCTTTTTTTGCCGGACTTGCAAGATAATATTCAAATATAAAGAAGAATGTGCCGAATAGAAGAAAAAGACCTAGGGTAAAAAAAATTATTTTCCTGCTCGATAAATAAGACGCCATGGTTATTTGTGGAGCGCCCCTTTAAATCCCCTTGCCGAGTCTCAAGGACGCCAATCCAGCACAGTTGATATGAGAGGCCCAACTAATTCTTGAGCATCAGGTAGGTAACCGCCTTTTCAAGCCCGTCGATGCTAAGTTCAAACATGGGGAAAATCTCACGGATGAGGTTAATGGTACGAGTATAAGGCCACTCTTCGGCCATCTTCGGGTTCAACCAGACAGAACGGAAGGTATCGGCAATAAATTGAAGCCTTTCATGACTGGACCTCAGGGTCCTCTCTTCTATGTGGATAGACCCATCGGTTGCCATGAGTTCATAAGGGGCCATGCTCGCGTCGCCTACTATAATGAATCGGGTCTCAGAATCAAGGCGGGCAAGATCATCCACCCTGAATGGCTTTTTGAACCTCGCGGGATCTTCCCAGAGATTATCGTAAATGCTATTGTGGAAAAAAAGGGTCTTTAATTCCTTGAACTGTGCCCTGCTGTAATTAAACAGGGTCTGGACCACCTCAACATAAGGATCCATGGACCAGCCGCCATTGTCTATGGCCAGAACAACCTTCAGGCGGTCCTTAAGCCTGCGGTCAAAGACGATTTCTATCTCACCCGCATTTTTCATGGTCTGATAAATCGTCTCATCGATATTGACTACGTCCTTGGGACCCGAAGGGATCATATTCCTTAACCTTTTCAGGGCTTCGCCCATGTGTGCCTGCGTTAGGGGACCTTCCTGGGAATAATCACGGTATCTTCTGTCCATGGCCACCTTTACCGCAGACTTGTTTCGTGAAATACCCCCGACCCTCATTCCACCTGGATGATATCCTGAGTGTCCCACAGGAGACGTACCCCTCGTACCTATCCATCTGTCTCCACCGTGGTGTGCCTCGGTCTGCTCCCTCAAGCGATCAAGAAAATACTGGAGCAGTTCTTCAGGTGTTAGGTTTCTAAGAGACGCTTCATCGACCCCTAAGGCCTCGGCCAGGCCCTCGGGATCTCTCAGCCATTGCTCCAGCATATCCCGTGCAACCTCGGATAACTCAAATTCGTCTGGCTCCTTTAGTTCAGCCCCCTCAAAGTGGTGGGCAAAAACCTGGTCATAAAGGTCAAAATATCTTTCGCTCTTGACCAGGATAGAACGGGCAGCAGTATAAAAATCATCAATTGAGGTAATAAGCCCCATACTTAAGGCCTTTTGAAGCCTAAGAAAGGACGTTGGAGAGACAGGGATACCTACTTGTCTGAGGAGATAGAAAAAGTTTGTAAACATTAGTCAATTATCACCCAGTTTTCTGTTCATAAAAATCTCAGTTTCTCGCTGCTCTAAAAGCAAAGTCCAAAAATGCCTTACAATCACAGCCGCATCCTTGAAACACTGTTCCTGGCAATGGCATAGTCAGGGCTCTTTTTGAACAAAACTCCCAGGAAGGGAATGTCTCCTTTGACTAGGTCCTTGACCTTAAAGTCGGAATCTGACTTCAATGCACGGATCCAGTTGATTAGTTCTCGTGTTGCAGGCTTTTTCTCAACACCATTAAAATCCCTCATACGGTAAAAGGCCTTTACCGTGTGCTCCAGCAAGTCCCTGCTGATGTCAGGGAAGTGAACATGGAGGATCTTTCGCATCATGTCTGTTTCAGGGAACGCGATGTGATGAAAGTTGCATCGGCCCAAGAAAGGATCTGAGAGGTCCTTTTTGGCATTTGACGTGATAACAATTACAGGTCTGTACCTTGCTTTTATGGTCTTGTCTATCTCGATTATGTCAAATTCCATCTGGTCCAGCACGTCCAGCATATCGTCCTGGAAATCGGTATCTGCTTTATCGATTTCATCAATCAACAACACTACTCTTTCTTCGGACACAAAACTTTGGCCAATTTTACCCATTTTGATATATTCTTCAATATTGCTGACATCCCTTTTGGAATCGCCGAAACGGCTATCATTCAGTCTAGTAAGGGTGTCGTATTGGTAAAGGGCATCCACCAGTTTCATATTCGATTTGACATTAAGAACTGTCAACTTCATGTTAAGGGCCTCCGCGATCGCGTGCGCGAGCATGGTCTTCCCCGTACCCGGCTCCCCTTTCAAAAGCAGAGGCATTTCAATTGCCATTGAAATATTAACAATTTTGGCTAATTCATCATCCAAGACATATTTTGAGGCTCCTGTAAACACCGGGCTTGAATTTGTTTGCGACATTTCTTTGCTCCTTGAATTGAACATTTTTTTTACCTACGGAGTAAAATAATAGTTTTGGCATCATTCCTATTAGCGATTCAACTCTCTCTCTAAACATAAATCATTGGGACAGTTCTGTCAAACCCCTAGTACTGTTCGACAGGCATATGATCACCCCTTGGACCTGCCAATTCCAGGTGTGCCCTCGGTGTCGTTTAATTGACCGGCTTCCCTAAATTGGATTAAGCGTTGTGCTATTTAGAATGACTCTCAGGGAAGGGGCAAGGAAAGGAATCAAACGGAAAGGCCTTGGGCAGGCGCCCCAAATTCAAAGCTGGTAATTATCTGAATTCATTGAACTTAAGGCTGCTTCATTAATGGCATGTAAAAGGGTCTGCATGTGGAAAGGTTTTGGGATAAAAGAATCGAAGATAAAGGAATCAGAACCATCACCGTCCAGAAGCCAGGGAGACGCTGACATGCCGATAATTGGAGTATTCGGTTTTTCAGACCTTCGAATGGACCTGGCCACCCGACGACCGTTTATTCCAGGCATGCTGAGTTCAGTTATAACCAAATCAAAAGGCCCTTTTTCAAACTTTAGCAGACCCTCGTGCCCTCCGGATGCGGTTTCCACATTATGACCGGAGCGAGTTATTACCCTTCTAAGCATGTCTGAAACCAATTTTTCATCTTCAATAAGTAACACATTACACATAGCAAGGCCCCACTCTTTTTGATTATTTTTCAGGAAAAAGAAAAACTTGAAAAAGGCAGTCCTATGTAGCATCCATCTTGCGAGACGAACGAGGGATATCACATCTGATACACCTCTATTATATAAGTATATAGAAAATTTGAGCTGAGTGTCAAAGTCAGATGACAGGAAAATTCATTCGGCTGGATACATCCTTTAGACATGCCCCAACTGATGGAATATATTGGGTAATTTTTTAATGAAAGCGTAACGTGTTGTTTTAAGAGACCAAATCTTATTTAAGCATATTTTAATTGATTCAAAGAGTTCTTGAGTTTTTTCATCTTGTGAATAGATTTATTAACAGTCAAGATCTCAGACTATCTACGGCATTTGTTATTTTTTGGCCTTTTTTATCTTTGGCCCCATCTGACCCTTTACAGATGGGGTCAGCACAACAAGTGCGTCCACAGCAATAGGCATGCTTCCTGCCAGGATTACCGGGTTGAGATCGATTTCCTTTATATTTTCCTGTTCCACCCCAATATTACCCACCTTGACGAGGATATCCGCAAGCTGGTCCAGGTCTGCGGCAGGCATACCACGCACTGCTTCCAGGATCTTTCGGGCCTTGATTTCCTGCATCATGTCGAGCGCATCTTGCACCTCTATCGGTGCCACACGGAAGGAGACATCCTTGAGAATTTCCGTGAAGATACCCCCAAGGCCAAACATCACACAGGGTCCAAACTGCACATCTCTGGTGAGGCCTACCACCAGTTCTCTTTCCCCCTTCACCATCTCCTGCACCAGGACCGCTCTACTGTCATCCTTCAGTTGATTTGTAATCCCTTGAAAGGCCTCAAGGGCCTCCTGATCATTTCGGACATCCACACGCACCAAACCGCGTTCAGTCTTATGGGTTAAATTCGGCGCAACGGCCTTTATTACAACGGGAAAACCGATCTTTTCCGTGGCATCAATAAGACCCTGCTGATCATGGACCACCATTTCCCGAGTCACAGGTATGTCGTACGCACGCAAAAGCTCTTTGGACTCATGCTCTGAAAGCGTAGTCCTTTCTTCCCTTAATGCTTTCTCTAATACATCCATCTCTGTCTTACCTCCACTTTTCATTTATAGCCAGTTGTTTTGACATCACGACGGATTAGACCGATGTCCTGCCCGCATTCCCAAAAACAACCTTAATCTCTTAGAAACTGCTCAGGCAGATAGACTGAAGTTAGAAGGTTAATAGAAACAAATCATGCGTGATGACACACAATTTCGAGCATTTAAGTTCGCTAAACAATGCTTCAGCGCTCCAGGTGTAGGCTCGCTCTACGATCCGGGGGGCTTCAGTCTTCAACCTGAATAGCTGGAGAGTTACATCTCTTATACATGTCTATATCGGTGAGCGCTGTTTCGTCAACAGAAAATCATCTTGTGGCCTGCCGGCTCCTTTTTTTGGCCTGTCTACGCGGCCAATTGTGTTTTTACCTGAATCATGGTAATTTATAACCTTCTTCATTCTTGTCCAAAAACGGTTCTTGCTGGACAGCGTAAAAGCCCTTCTGTCGCGAATTAGATGGATAGAGTCAAAACGTACCCGTTCTATTCAGGAAGCTAACACCCCCTGTGTCTAGCACCCAACTTATGGGTAATGACAATTTTAGCAAATTACCCCGGCGCTTCGCTTCGGGGTTATACATGAAAGAAACTTCAAGAAAGATGATACGTCGGCCCTTTAAGGCAGGTGTTTGCAAGAAGGGGTGATCGATGTTTTTTGACGAGGCAAAAAATGTCGTTCGCCCCAGAGCCTTTTGGTTCACAACATATTTGAAGTTACTTAGGAGAAAAGGCGGGATTGTTTTACCTTGAAATAATGTGTTCGCCCAAACAGCCATGTATTCTGTAAAAAAAACTATCAAGAAAGTCAAAAATACTATGACCCGATACAACATGACAGTTGACGGCGATCGGGTCGTTGTAGCGGTCTCGGGTGGCCCGGACTCTGTCTGTCTCCTGCATATTCTCAATAAGATCAAAGATGCCTTGGGGATCGAATTGATAGTGGCTCATTTCGAGCATGCTCTCAGGCCTGATGATGATGAGGACGAAACCCGCTTTGCAGAATCCTTGGCAGCATCACTTCATCTCCAATTTCACACAAAAAAGGCATCTCCTGCCCTCAGTGACACATGCGCCTCCTTAGAAGAAATGGCCCGGAACGCAAGGTACCAATTTCTGGAGCAAATAAAAAATGAGTGCCATGCCCAGAAAATCGCAGTAGCCCATAACCTCAATGACCAGGCCGAAACGGTCCTTATGAGGCTTTTGCGCGGAAGTGGCCTCACAGGTCTTGCCGGAATACCGCCTTACAGGGACGGCAAGATTATCAGGCCATTGATTAAGGTGCCTCGCACAGAAATCGAGGCCTACCTTGATAAAAAGCGGATGGCATATATGACAGATCCCTCAAATTTTGATACTCGATACCTGAGAAATAAAATCCGCTTAGAACTAATTCCCCTCCTCAAAAAATACCAGCCACGTATCTTGGAAATCCTGGGGCAAACTGCGGACATAATGAGAAAAGATGATGCCTGGTTGCAAGCCAGAGCGGAGGCGTGGGTAAGAGGGGCAGTAGAAACATACGGGAGCAAAGAAATCCGGATCCCTTTGTCATCATTCTTAGAACTCCCCGAGGCCTTAAGGAATCACGCTATCAGGCATATTCTAGTAATAATCGGTGGCAACCTCCGTCGGGTGAGCATGGGCCACGTAGAGGCCATCAACCGCTTGCTAACAGCCAATAGACCACAGGCCCAGGTCCATCTACCCCGCGGGTTGACTGTCAAAAGGACTTATGGAAAAGTGGCCTTCACCTGTGCGACCACAAAAAAAATAGAGCCCTATTCTTTTACCATAAATGGCCCCGGCACATTTCACCTGGAGGCCTTGAAAGGCACCATTTCGCTTGAGGAGATAGAGGTGAAGGAAGTGCAGAAGGTGGGGGCTTCTTCGTGGACCGCATACCTGAATGCGGACCACCTTAACTATCCTTTGGTTCTCAGAAATGCACGACCGGGAGACAGGTTCATTCCTCTAGGCATGAGCGGGCACAAGAAATTAAAAAAATTATTTATAGACCTTAAGATTCCTTCTGAAGCCAGGGCACGCATGCCGATCCTGACCCACAAAAATATCCCTGTTTGGATCTGTGGCCTAAGGATTGACGAGCGTTTTAAAGTAATGCCAGAGACACAAAAGGCCTTAAAGGTACAACTTAGGTCCTTAACCCCCACCAGTCATTCTTTCAATGAATCAAACTGTTACCAAACTTCTAAGAAGTCAGGTCATTCACTGACGGCTTCGTAAAAAGCTGGTTTATGCCGCAAAATAGTATTCGGGCCACGTATGGACGGAAAGATGGGACTATGCAACTGACAAACGCCCAAAATGATTCCTTTCAGGTATATTGAAATCTAGGCCAATTTTTTCTTGGTCAAGAGTGAAAAAGATCTTTTATCTATTTTCAAACAATACCTTTATCTCTCTCCTGAATGGGCGCTTAACAATACCCTTCTCCGTGATAATGGCAGATACATATCTCGCTGGGGTAATATCAAACGCAGGATTTATGACCCGAACCCCTGGGGGACCAATTTTCACCTTGCCAATCTGTGAGATTTCTTTGCCTTCCCTTTCTTCCACTGGTATCATATTTCCATTTCTAACGGATGCGTCAATGGTAGAAAGAGGTGCAGCAACATAAAACGGAATGCCATTCGCTCTTGCCAACACAGCCACCTGGTATGTGCCAATTTTGTTGGCAACATCCCCGTTTGCCGCAATTCGATCTGCCCCTGTGATAACCACGTCGATCCTCCTCTGGCGCATCAGGGACCCCGCGGCATTATCCGCTATCACTGAAACAGGAATTCCGTCTTCCATCAATTCGAAGGCCGTTAACCTCAGGCCTTGAAGCCATGGCCTTGTCTCGTCAGCAATGACCTCTATAACGTTCCCCTTCTCATGGGCCGCTCGGATAACGCCCAAGGCTGTGCCATAGCCCCCTGTCGCCAGTGAACCGGCATTGCAATGGGTCAGTATGGTGGCACCGTCAGGGATAAGGCCCTGCCCATTCTTGCCAATCCTCTGATTAATCTCAATGTCCTCGGCCAGAATTTTCTCAGACTCCTTTCTGAGGGAGGCCTTGATCTCTTCCACCGATCGATCGGCCATACTTTCCGCCAGTCCCTTCATCCTCTCAACCGCCCATTTCAGGTTCACTGCGGTAGGGCGTGAAAGAAGCATTTTTTCAGCAATGGCGCAAAGTTTTTCCATAAAGGTCCTGTATGACTTTGTCTTTATGGAATAAGCACCTAGGGCCAGGCCCATTGCAGCGGCGATACCAATGGCCGGGGCACCACGGATTACCATACCTTGGATTGCATTAATAACGTCCTTATAGCCCCTACAGCTATACCATTCGATACTGGACGGTATTTTCCTTTGATCGAGCATTCGGACGGACGCGCCGTCCCATTTGATAGTTGGAATCATCCAGTGACCTCCTGAACAATCCTCTCTACCCATCCGTGAGAATCGCCCTTTTCTCCATATTGAAGGGACACGATTTCGTTATATAGCTTAAGCGAGAGTGCGCCCATCTTTCCGTCCGACACGATATGATCTATCCCCTTGTAAGTGATCTGCCCCACCGGCGATATTACTGCCGCCGTTCCCGTGCCGAAGGCCTCTTTCAACCTTCCATTGTTTGCGGCCTCTATAACTTCGTCAATAGAAAGGGACCTCTCTGTCACGTCTTTCCCCCAATCCTTTAGAATCTGTATGGCCGAGTCTCTTGTAATTCCAGGAAGGATACTTCCGGTAAGGGGGGCCGTGATTACCTTGTCGTCCATGACAAAAAACATGTTCATAGTCCCTACTTCTTCCACATACTTACGCTCCGCCGCGTCCAGCCATAACACCTGTGTAAAGCCCTTGTCTTTGGCCTTTTCAGATGCAAGCAGGCTGGCTGCATAATTGCCTGCGGTCTTTGCCTCGCCTGTTCCCCCTTGGGCAGCACGCACATAGTAGTCCTCAACATATATCTTGACAGGATTCAGGCCTTCTTTGTAATAGGCCCCCACCGGGCCGGTAATAATGAAAAACAGGTATGTCTTAGACGGCCTAACCCCTAGGTGAGGCTCAGTGGCAATCATTGTAGGCCTAATGTAAAGAGAGGTACCATTGCTTCTCGGGACCCATCCCTTATCCAGTAAAACGAGCCTCTTCATCCCTTCCATGACCAGAGGAATATCCACCTCTGGCATACACATCCTTTTTGCTGATCGATTGAGTCGTTCAAAATTATCTTTGGCCCTAAAAAGATAAATGGCTCCATCTCTGCCCCCATAGGCCTTAAGCCCTTCAAAAATTTCCTGGCCATAATGGATCGACATGGCCGCTGGATCAATGGATATGTCCGAATAAGTTCTGATGTGGGAATTGAACCACCCCTTGCCTGACTCATATTCCATAATGAACATGTGGTCTGAAAAGATATCACCAAACGCAAGTTTGGATTCATCAGATGGTTTTGGTCTTAACTCGCTGGGGTCAGCCTCTGTCACCCTAATTTCCATGGTCAATCTCCTTTTCTCATTTCTCAAAACATTTTTTCATAACATAATTAACCCATAAACACAACAAGATATGATGTGGGTCGATTTCATTTTTAAGATCATCAATCGTGATAATTTGTACAAATCTTCAGAGCATTGCCCTGAGCCATACAAATCCATTACGACCTTATGGCGGGATCATTTCGGTCTCCTCATCTCCTTAAATGGTAATAAGCGTATACTCACGGCTCCCAAGACCAATCTCTTGACCATATTCCAATTGAATGGTCCAATCTATCTTCGGATAGATTCCCCCAAATTTGTCTTCCCCAGGCCCCCTGCCGCCCTTAATACAAGACGCCTCTGTAGCAGTCTGACGGTTGACCATATCCACTGAGGCCTGGTCTATGGCCACAGGATCGCTGGAAATCATGATGCCTATGTCCGGCACGATGGGCGCATCAGAATGGCCATAGCAGTCACAGGCCGGAGAAATGTTTGTAAGAAAATTCAGGAACAAGGCCATGCCCTCTTTTCCTCTTAGCAAGGCATAGGTATATTCGACCATTTTCCTCTGAAAAGTGCCGACATCTGAGTTCCATTGAATGTCGATTGCACCGTTCGGGCAAATCAGGATGCACTCACCGCAACCCACACACCTCTCGGGGTCGATCACCGCTTTTTCATCAATAAGCGAGATCGCCTTTTGCGCACAGTGTTTGACGCAGTCGCCACACCCAACACATTTCTTGCGTTTAACTTTGGGAGATAGATCTGAATGCTGCTCCAGTTTTCCATTTCTGGCAGCACAGCCCATACCTAGATTTTTTATGGTACCACCGAATCCCGACAGCTCGTGGCCCTTAAAATGCGCGACGCTGATCAACGCATCGGCCTCAACAATCTCTTTCCCCAGATAGGCGGTTTCTATGATCTTTTGGCCTATCTTTATCGCCGAGAAAGAGCCTCCCCTGATTCCATCCGCGATGATTATCGGGGCATTAACCACAGAATATGCAAAACCGTTTTGTACTGCCGTGTTCAGATGTGAAACGCTATTCCCCCTTGTTCCTGCATAAAGGGTATTGCAGTCGGTAAGAAAGGGGGATCCACCTAATTCCTTAACTCGATTCACAATTCGTCGGACAAAAAGAGGGCGAATAAATGCGGTATTACCCTTTTCACCAAAATGCAACTTAATAGCGACTAGATTTCGAGGCCTTATAATGTCTTCTATACCACCACTATCCATAAGCCTTCCTAGTTTAGACAAGAGATTTTCCTTAACAGAAGCCCTCAGATCTGAAAAATATACCTTGCTTGAAGCCATAAGAATACTCCCTTTAAAGATGTGAAGTATTAGCTCAATAAATTTGGGTTCAAAATGGGCAGAAAATTTTTTAACACCTTAACTTTAGTCACCTCCAACCCTGGCCCAGACCTGGTTTAACAGTCCCTTTGTGTAAAACTTCCGGACGTAGTATTCCACAGGATCGTGTCTAGAATTCCCATCAGGGCGCACCAGGGCGGGCTTTAGTTCAGTTTAGGCATTTTTAATCTGCCCACATAACTTGCTATATATATTAAATTTTTTAGGTTTACATGTCAAGCGAATTCCCTCTGGCTCCATTTTTCATTGACAAATAACGCAGTGTTGGACTAATGAACTAAGGTTAAATTATCGCTCTCCATCCGTGATCCCTAGAACTTGGAACCTGAGTAGTTATGGATAAAGAGAAAAACTTGCTTGAAACCCATATGGTAGGCCCTTAACGGTATTCAATTCTATTTTTCATAAAGGGGACTTAGGCCGTCGGCGACGGGCAAATTGAGAGGAATAATGCTATGAACAAAAAAACCTTAATCATAGGTTTTATTGTTGTTGCTTTGGGATTACTTCTAATCTCAGTCTCACCAGAAAAAGGCCTTGCTCAGGAGGCAAAAAAAATTTTGAGCATTGAGGCATATGATATGCTTAATGCCGTCCCCGATACGTACTTAATTGATGTCAGGACTAGGGCGGAATACCAGTTTGTAGGTCATCCTATTAATGCCTACCTGTTCCCATATATGTTTATGACAAAAGTTTTCAGTAAGACCGAGGAAAAGACGGGTTACCAGCTCAATGTCAAAAACAAGGAATTTATAGAAGAAATAGTGAAGGTATTCAAGAAAGAAGACAACCTCCTAATAATCGGTCGTGATGGAACCAGAAGTGCACTTGCTGCCCGTGACCTTATTGACGCTGATTTTAAAAATGTTTACGATGTGGAAGACGGTTTTGAGGGCCCTGAATTCCCGTCCTTTGAAAACGCAAACAAAGACAAATTTTACCGTCAGATTGCGAAAAGAAATAAGATTCAGGGTTTTGGGCATAGACGGCATTATGGATGGCAGTGGTGGGGTCTGCCTTGGACCTATGAAATTGACCCAAAGTTTGTCTATCCCCCTGACCTCAGACCGCCAGTAAAAAAGTGAAAAGGAGTTTTGCGATGGAATCCGAAGACCTGATCCAGCTCATGAAAAAGGTCGAAGATAAGGGACTGGAATGGAATACTGTTGAGGAAAAGATTAAGGTCTCTCATGCACTCTTGAACATGTATGCCCGCTCCGGCCCGGTTCCGGTCACGATTATCAATAAGTTAAAAAAATTGTTGGAAGACGATGCCTCGTGACATTTGAGGGTGAATCTCCCATTCAATAATCCACCAACAGGCCCGGCCGCTGCGGGCCTTTTAATTTTTTCGGCCCGCTCAAGGGCCTCAAATTGAATCGTCCTTTCAGTTGACAATGGGAAAGGGCTATGTTAACCTTTTTTGGAGTAAATTCCCCTGAAAAGGAGGTTGGGCATGTCGGATGTCTTGCACGTAACAGACGATAATTTTGATCAAGAAATCATGAATTCCCAGATACCTGCAATAGTCGATTTCTGGGCTGAATGGTGTGGCCCCTGTAAAATGGTCGGGCCTGTAATTGAGGAACTCGCCAAGGAATATGATGGGAAAATAAAGGTCGCCAAAATGGATGTCGACGGAAATCGCCAGACTCCTGCCAGGTTCGGTATCAGGAATATTCCCACCCTCATTTTCTTTAAAGGCGGAGAAGTGGCCCAAACGATTATAGGTGCCCACCCCAAAAGTTATATTGACGAGGAACTGAAAAAGCTCTTGTAATTCGCCCCTGTCTCCACCCCCTGGTGATAAAAACAAAGGGCATTCTTCATAGCCACCCCCCGCGTGAGGTGGGCACATGAATTTGGCCCGCTTTTTCTCAGGTCTCGGTAGCACCTTGAGCGTTTCAAAAATCCCGATCCCAAGCGAGATAAATCTTGGCATCTGGCCATAAGGATGTGAGGAGAGAGGCCATCATGCACAAATTCCATTTTGTGGTAAGATTGTTGACTGCGGGAATTTTTATGGGCCTCCTTTTTGGCGGCTGCGCTGTTTGGCATAGGTTCTTTGCAGAAAAAGAAAAAACGCCCGCAGAGCTAATGAGCGAAGGTCTGCGAAACATGGAGCGGGGTTATTATGAAGATGCTGCAAATGCATTTCAAAAAATCAAAGACAGGTATCCGTATAGCAGGTTTGCCGTGAAAGCTGAACTCAATTTGGCCGATTCCCTTTATAAACGTGAGCTTTATGATGAGGCCTTTGATAGCTATGGCGAGTTTGAGCGGCTCCACCCCAAGAATTCTAATATCCCGTATGTAATTTACCAAAGGGGTATATGCAATTTTAACCAGGTGGATACTATTGACAGGGATCAGTCACACACCCTTAAGGCCAAAGACGAGTTCGAGCGTATAGCAAAGAGATTCCCTAAATCAGACTATGCCCATATGGCCCGCATGAAAACGAGAAAATGTTATGAAGAACTTGCCGAGCATGAATTATATGTGGGCAAGTTTTATTACAAGATGGGGAAATACCGGGCGGCTATGGGCAGATACCGGTACATTCTTGAAAACTACCCGGATCTGGGGCAATATCATGAAGCGTTAGAGGGTCTTAGGAAATGCGAGCAAGAAATTGCTAGAGAGCAAGAAAAACACTGAAGGTAAATATATCACCTGATTTCACCCTCCAAAACTGCATACAGGGCCTTAAAGGCCTGTTCCAAGGCCTCTGGCCTGTTTCCTCCACCTTGGGCCATATCTGGCCGACCTCCCCCTCTTCCCCCCACGATCTCCGAGAGGCCCCGCATAATCTCTCCCGCGTTGAATCGTCCAACCAGGTCCTTTGTGACTACACAGGTTAGCATGGCCTTACCCTCTGTCCTGGCCCCCAACAGGATAATCCCAGAACGGAGATTGTCTTTTATTTGATCACCCGCCTTACGGAGGTCTCCTGGTGAACCGGCGTCTAGTTCCTTCGCTATTACTTTGATGCCCCCGATTTCCCTGACCCCGGAGAGCAAGTCCCCCGTCTTTTTGGAAAGGGCGTTGGATTTCAGGGATTCAATCTCTTTATCCCTTTCCTTGACCTCTTTTAAGAGCCGCTCCAGCCGTTCCCCGACCCTGTCAGGCGGAGTTTTAAGGAGTGAGGCCGCAAACTTCAGATCCTTTTCCTGTCTCTGGTCATATCGAAGGGCCTCCTCTCCGGTAAGGACCTCCATCCGGCGCACATTAGCGGCTACTGCACCTTCACTTATAATCCTAAAAAGGCCTATATCCCCCGTGCGTTTAGTATGAGTGCCGCCACACAATTCCTTGCTCACTCCGTCACCAATACCGACGAGCCTGACCTTATCACCATACCTCTCTTCAAAAATGGCCATTGCCCCTGTCTTCATGGCCTCGTCCTTGGGCATCTCCCGTGTCTGAATCGGGTGGTTTCCCCTGACATACCTGTTAACCAGGCATTCTACCTCCATCAGTTTGTCCGAGGAAACCTGGGTAAAATGGCTAAAATCAAAACGGAGCCTCTCCGGTGATACCAGGGAGCCCGCCTGTTTTACATGGTCTCCCAGAACCTCCCTGAGGGCCGCATGGAGGAGATGCGTTGCAGAGTGATTAAGGGCCGTGGCATTCCTTTTCGCTTCGTCAACTTGGGCTTCAACCCTATCACCAACAGAAATAGTTCCTTTTTCCAGATGTCCTTTGTGAACAATAAGGTCCTGACTGTATTTAACTGTTCGGTCGACACGAAATATCGCCTTTTCATTCAGGATCAAGCCAACATCCCCGACCTGTCCGCCCGATTCACCGTAAAAAGGTGTTTTGTCCAGCAAAAGATCGACCGCTGTATCTTCTCCTGCCGAGGTTGTGCCTTTGCCGTTAACAACCACGGCAGCTACAGTTGCCCCGGAAACGAGCATTTCATAACCCAAGAAACGCGTGGTGAGACCGTCTGCCAGAAGAACACGATAGACCTCGGGGATCTCTTCTTCGCCGCTTCCTTTCCACGACTCTTGAGATAAACGCCTCTGCCTAGACATGGCTTCATCATAACCTGTCATGTCCACATGGAGATCCTCATCGCGTGCCACGTCCCTTACGATATCCACAGACAAACCATAGGTGTCGTAGAGCCTAAAGGCCACTTCACCCGGAATAGTGTCCCCTCCTTTTGCTTTCAGCTCGTCAATCTCTTCGTTGAGCAGCTTCAGGCTGTAATGGAGGGTATCAGCAAAACGCCTTTCCTCATTATCCACTATCCCCAAAATAAAATCCCGTGATTGAACAAGCTCAGGATAATCCTTGCCCATTATTTCGATAACCTTGCGGCAAACGACATGAAGAAAAGGATCCCCTAAGCCAAGGACCTGTCCAAAGCGGATGGCCCTTCGGATGATACGCCTCAAGACATAGCCTCTGCCTTCATTTGAAGGCATGATCCCATCTCCTATCAAGAAGGCCGCTGAACGCGCATGGTCAGAGATAACACGAAAGGCAACATCTTGCCTCCTATTTTCACCGTACCTTTTCTGAGAGAGTTCTTCTATCATGGAGATAAGGTCCCGGAATACATCGCTGTCATAGTTGGAGGTAACCCCTTGGACCACAGCCGCCAACCTCTCAAGGCCCATTCCTGTGTCAATGTTTGGCCTGGGGAGCGGGCTTAGTTTGCCATCTGAGCCACGGTCAAATTGGGTAAAGACCAGGTTCCATATCTCCAGGTATCGATCGCAGTCACATCCTGGGGCACACTCCGGTCTACCACAGCCCAGGGAAGGGCCTTGATCAATAAGAATTTCCGAACAAGGACCGCAGGGGCCTGTGTCACCCATGGCCCAGAAATTATCTTTTTCACCCAAGCGGACTATTCTTTCAGAGGGAACCCCAATCTTTTCCTCCCATATCCGGTGGGCCTCGTCATCTTTTTCATATACGGAAACATATAACCGCTCTGTGGAAAGGTTATATCCATTGGTCAACAAATCCCATGCCCATATAATGGCATCTTCCTTAAAATAGTCTCCAAAGGAAAAATTGCCCAGCATTTCGAAAAAGGTATGGTGCCTGGCTGTGTAGCCAACGTTTTCAAGGTCATTATGCTTTCCTCCTGCACGTACGCACTTCTGGGAGGTAGTAGCCCTGGTATAGGCCCTCTTTTCTTCTCCCAAAAACAGGCCCTTAAATTGAACCATCCCCGCATTCGTAAAGAGTAACGTAGGATCATCCTTGGGAATAAGGGATGAACTCATCACAACTTCGTGACCACGAGCCCTGAAGTAGTCCAGAAATTTATGTCTTATATCTCTAAAGCCCATATGCATGTCCGTCTATTCAAAATGACCCGCCTGGTTTTTATCCAGAAATGGCCTTTTCTCTCTACAGGGAGGAGGCACAAGCGCTGCCTCAATCTTTAGAATCAGGATCTTCCTCCTGATTATCTTTACCTTCCTCTTTTTTCACATCTTTAAGCCCTGCCTTTTCCAGGATAAGAGCCCCTATCTTGTTACTAATGTCCTTATTCTCGGCCAAGAAGCGCCGTACATTTTGCCTTCCCTGTCCGATCCTCTCCCCTCCAAATGAATACCACGCACCACTCTTCTCCACAATCTCCAGGGACACCCCTAGGTCAAGGATATCCCCTTCCTTTGAGATTCCCTGACCATAAATGATATCAAACTCGGCGTTCTTGAAAGGGGGCGCGATCTTGTTTTTGACTACCTTTACCCTGGTTCTGTTTCCCACAACCACATCCCCTTCTTTGATAGCGCCGATACGCCGGATATCTAAACGCTGGGTAGCATAGAATTTGAGCGCATTTCCGCCTGTGGTGGTCTCAGGATTCCCGAACATGACACCAATTTTCATCCTTATCTGGTTGATGAAGATAACACAAGTCATAGATTTACTGATGCTTGCCGTAAGCTTCCTCATGGCCTGGGACATCAGCCTTGCCTGCAGGCCAACGTGCTGGTCCCCCATCTCCCCTTCAATCTCGGCCCTGGGTACGAGAGCTGCAACAGAATCAATAATCAAGACATCTATTGCGCCACTTCTAACCAGAATTTCCGCAATATCCAGTGCTTGCTCGCCTGTATCCGGCTGCGAAAGTAAGAGGCTTTCCACTTCTACGCCGAGTTTCCTGGCATAACCCATGTCAAGGGCGTGTTCGGCATCGATAAAGGCCACCATTCCACCCTTTTGCTGGGCCTCTGCGGCTATATGCAGTGCCAAGGTGGTCTTGCCTGAAGATTCGGGACCAAATATCTCGACCACCCTGCCTCGTGGCACACCCCCGATTCCAAGGGCCAGATCCAGCGCAAGGGATCCTGTTGAGATTACGGGTATGTCGACAACCCTCTGTTCCCCCATTTTCATTATGGATCCGCGACCAAACTGCCTCTCTATCTGAGAAATAGCCTGATCGACTGCTTTATCTCTGTCCATAGGAAATCCCTCCCATTTGAAAAGAGGATTAAGGTTTAATTTAATACCTTCCAACCAGGGCCCAAGAGTTTAGCCTTGTATACACCGCCCCATCAGGTCTCAGATCGCTTTTGAACAAGACCAATTCCCCGAAGGCGCGCTTAGGGCTCGTCACACCCTGATATTTTGACAGAAGCTCATCAAGCCGGACATCGCGCCTTATGCCCCTTCTGAATCTTCCAAGGGTAAGATGTGGTCTAAACTGACGTTTTTCCACCTTTATCCCGAAGGGCCGCAAGTGTTTTTGTAAGGCATCTCTAAAATATGAGATCCTTTCAACATCCCCGTCCAGTCCAACCCAAAGCACCCTTGGATTCCATCTGCTCCCAAAAAATCCAACGCCCCTCAAAAAGATATTGAAGGCCCCATACCTCTGGCATACCCTTTCGGCGACTGCACCTATCCCTTCAAGTTGGTCCACCGGCACGTTCCCCATGAAAACCACGGTAAGGTGTATCCTGTCTGCCGCCACCCATCTGACATCTAACGGGAGTCTTTTCATCTCCTGAGAGAGCTGGGAGATAGTGTTTTTGATATCAACGGGGAGTTCAAATGCCAGGAAGGAACGGGTCACCATGGAGATACCTTCTAACCCAATCTAGGGCCATTATTGCCGTATTACACTTGATCTGTTCTCGACTGCCCCAAAAACGATATCTCCCTGAAAACGTATCGTTCTGTGTGGCCAGGCCAACATGTGCTGTCCCCACGGGTTTCTCCCTGCTACCTCCATCCGGCCCCGCTATACCGGTTACGGCCAGTCCCAAATCCGTGTTCATGGCTCGCCTTATGCCACGGGCCATTTCTCGAACCGTTTCATCACTCACCGCGCCAAATCTTTCAACTGTATCGGGGAGCACGTTTAGGAGATTGACCTTGGATTGATTGCTATATACGACGATCCCACACTGAAAATATCTTGAACTGCCAGGTACCTCCGTTATCTTATGCCCGATAAGCCCCCCGGTACATGATTCAGCGATTGAAATGGTAAGCCCTCTCTCCGTAAGCATCTCCCCCACAACCTCTTCCATACTCTGATTGCCAGTGGCAAATATGTATGGACCCACAAGACGTCTTATCTCCGCCTCTATTTTGTCCAGGTCTTTCGTCACAGCGGGCTCGTCCTTACCCCGAAGACTTATGGTAATATGGTTTTCAGGGAAGTGGGGATAGAACCCAAAAATGACATCCCCAGTCTGCCCCTGAAAGTCCTTGAATATCTCGGCAATGCTCGGTTCATTCAAACCGTAGAGCTTAAGAATTCGCTGCCTCATAACAGGGAGTGTCTTGTAAAGGCTCAAGATATCCGGCAACACGAATTTATCCATAAGATAACGCATTTGATCAGGCACCCCGGGAAGACAGTAGAGCTGCACATCCTTTTCACTAAGACAAAAACCACATGAAGTCCCACCCGGGTTCAACATCTTAGACCCTTCCGGCATCCATGCCATCTTTTCGAGTGAGCGTGTCATCTCTATACCTCTCAGCTCAACATGGCTTTTGATCTGTTCAAACATCTCCTGATCAAGGCATAGTGACCTATTCAAGGTCTTGGCCACTATCTCATTGGTTATATCATCATCGGTGGAGCCCAGGCCGCCTGTCACAATAACAAAACGGGATGTCTCCAAGGCCTTTTTGATGGCCGCAGAGACCATTTCATAATCATCTCCCACCGATGTAATTCTGGTCACCCTTAGTCCCGCGGCAGTGAGTCTCCCCGCGGCATACCATGAGTTTAGGTCAAGGGTCTTGCCGGAGGCCAGTTCATTACCAATCGTGATAATTTCCCCGTACATTATATTCACTGTGGCCCTTAGGCCATTACCAATAAAATTATTCTCAACCCCAAATGCGCATAGAGGCCTGCCACAAGATCATCCATGACTATTCCAAGGCCGCCCCTTAGCCTTTCTGTCTTTTTTATGGGATAAGGCTTTAAGATGTCGAAAAATCTGAACAGGAAAAATCCCAAAACCAGGTACTGCCACGAGGACGGCAAGAGGAACATGGTCAATAAAAAGCCCGCGACTTCATCAATCACTACCTCGGAAGGATCATTTCGCCCCAGTAATTTCTCGCTCTTACCCCCTGCCCAGATCCCTATGCCGATAACCATCACCAGTATACAAGAACCGTACAATACCCCAAGCTCATTCAGACAAAAGACAAGGGGAATCGCGGCTATAGACCCAAATGTCCCCGGGGCCACGGGCATGAACCCAGTCCCAAACCATGTCGCCAGCACCAAGCCAGTCTTACCCAGAAAATCTGCTTCTTTGAACATTTCTTTTAAACTATCAGATTGAGATTCTTTCAGCAAGCTGGGATTGGACCAGAGCCCAACATCACTTTTTCTTGTTCAGGCCCGTTACCCAGAAAAAGATTTCTCTCAAGGGGCAATTATTCTTCAAGGCTATCTCCCGGCAGGCCTCATATTCAGGGAGGAGGAACTGGGACCCATCCTTACTCATGACCTTTTTGACCTTGATTTTTCCCCAAGGGCTATCAACCTCTGCCATCGCCCTGTTTAGTATTTTCCGCTGGCTGTACCGGAATCGAACACCCAAGGTACCGCTTTCCCTGAAAAGGATCCCCATCAATGAATCCCTTTGGCTTGGCTGACTCATCACCTGTACCTGGACACCTGGTCTACTCTTTTTCATGTGGACGGGACAAAAAACCACATCTAGGGCCCCTGCATCAAAGAGTCGCTCCATAAGATATCCCAGCCACTCCGGACTTGAATCGTCCAGGTTTGTCTCTAGCATAGCCACAGTCTCTACCATCTCTTTGGTCTGATCACTCCCGATGAGAATTCGAAGCAGGTTGGGCCTGTCCGACAAATCCGAATTGCCCACTCCGTACCCAATCTTTTGTATCACCATAGGAGGCATTGGCCCGAAAGAGCAGGCGAGGCCTTTTACCAGGGCAGCTCCAGTGGGGGTAACCATTTCATGCGAGACGCCTGAATCAAAAACAGGAACCCCTTTCAAAAGGGCAACAGTGGCAGGGGCAGGAATCGGTATCCTGCCATGGGCGCTCCTAATGAAACCGGAGCCCAGTGGGATGGAAGAGACAAAGAGAGACCCGATTGCCAGGCGCTCAATGCCGTAAACTGTCCCAACAATGTCGATGATGGAATCCACTGCCCCGATCTCGTGAAAGTGGACCTCCTCAGGCCGACGATCATGGATCCGTCCTTCGACACTGGCAAGCTCTTCAAATATATCAGTACTCTTCTCCTTGACCGCTGCACTAAGCCCACTCTGCTGAATGATTCTACGGATTGTCTTGAGGTCTCTTTGCTCCTGATTATTACCCTCAAGTTTCACGAGGATCCGTTTGCCGCAGATATGCTTTCGCTCTTCTCTTTTTGCTTCAAGACGGTATCCCTTTAGCGGGAGGGTCTGGAGAATTTTTTTGAGTTCTTTGAAAGAGAGCCCCGCATCCACTAGGGCGCCAAGAAACATATCGCCACTTACACCGGAGAAACAGTCTAGGTATGCACTTTTCATCTTGTAAAACCGTTTGTGGGGCAAAAATTACAAAAAGCCTTGCCGCTAAGCAAGGCTTTTTGTAAATAAAGACAAAGATATCAAAGGGCCTCTGCGATGAGTTCCGAGATATCTCTGATCTCGATCTCATCTTCTTTGTTGGTGGTCTTCCGACTGTCTTCGAGCATGGAAATGCAGTAAGGGCAGGCAGTGGCAAGAATAGAGGCACCGGTTTCGCAGGCCTCTTGTATCCTCAAGTCCGAAAAACGCCACTCTGGCTTTGTTTCCATCCAAAGACGGCCCCCCCCTGCACCACAACAGAGGCTGTTCTTTCTAATCCGCGTCATCTCTACCAGCTTTCCTCCTGTAACCGCCGAAATCAGGGCACGGGGTTCGTCATAGACCTCGCTGTGCCTGCCAAGATAACACGGATCATGGTAAGTGACCTTCTTATCCAACGTGGACGCAAGCTTCAACCTACCTTCCTCCAGGAGCTGTGCCAGCAGCTGGGTATAGTGGACGACCTCAAAGTCACCACCCAGGTCTGGATATTCCTGCGTCAGCGTATAGTAACAGTGTGGAGAGGTGGAAATGATCTTCTTTACACCCTTTTCTTTATAGAGCTTGATGTTTTTTTCGGCAGTATTAACAAAAAGCTCTTCATCTCCTATTTTTCGGACCGACTCGGCACAACAGCTCTCCTCGTTACCAATCACCCCAAAGCTGACGCCTGCGGCCGAAAGAACCTTTACCATGGCCTTGGCAATGTTACGGCTCCTTGGGTCATATGCAGACGTACAGCAAACGAACAGGAAATAATCCTTATCCCCGTCAAAAATGGGCACATCGAGCCCTTCCATCCAGTCACCCCTCTTTTCTCTTGGTTCGGACCATGGGTTCCCCTTGCTATGCACACTCCCCGTGACCGTCTTTAGTACTCCAGGAATCGCTCCTGTTTCTGCAATCATAGCCCTCATGGTCCTGACTACATCAATAATTGTCACACCTCTCGGGCACCTTAACACGCACTTGTTACAAGTTGTACATCCGTATAAGATGTCGTCAGACTCGTATCCTTCAACACCAAGCTGTGCCATTCTGATCAATTGCCGGATATTGAAGGTGCCTTCAACAATGCGCCAGGGGCAGGAACCGGCACACATTCCACATTGCATGCAGAGGTTCAGTTTTTCCGCTCCCATGGCGACCAACGCTTCATTGACTTCATAAAATGGGGTTAATGCTTCCATAATAACTTGCACTCCTTTCCACTGAATGAATTCCGAGCATTCCACCTAGCTCTTGAGAAGAATGTGATTTTTTTAACAAAACCTTTTTTTGATGTCAACAAAGGAGTTTGGTTTTCCAGATCTTACCCAAAGGGCTCTTCCAGCCGAAAATCAGGCAAGAATGGAGAAGTTTTCGGTTGATTGCCGTTGTCCTGCCGGGGAAACTGTACAAAAATATGCTCAAAGCCTAACTCCATGACCTGGGAATATACCCTGTAAAATTCATCTTCAGATATACATAGGTTCAATTCTCTGTCTTCCAGTTCTATTACAGGATAATATTGGGACATAAGACTTAATGGCAAATCCCTGCCAAACTCCGCAAAAAGTAGGGTTACGGCATCAATTGAATTCTTAACATTGCCCGGCAAAATAAGGTGCCGGACCAGCACCCCCTTTCGGGCCAAGCCTGGACCCGTCGAGCATATATCAAGAAAACCCTTTTGCCTGACCATCTCCGCAATTGCACCAAGGGCTACCTTGGGATAATCCGCGCATCTGGATAACCTCGCCGACAAAGATGGATCCGAATACTTAAAGTCAGGAAGGTAGATATCGGCATAATCCTCAGCGATCTTTAACATCTCTAGCGACTGGAATCCCGAAAGATTATAGACGATGGGGAGATCAAGGCCTTGGAAACGCAAAAGCGATACAAGGAAAAAGACGTGGGGGAAGAAATGATCTGGTGTAACAAAATTGATGTTGTGTACATGATTAATCCGGATCATGTCCTCCAGTCGTTTTTTCAAGGCCTCCAGTTCTACAAATGCCCCCACACCCTGGTGAGAGATCTGATAATTTTGGCAAAAGGCGCACTTTAGAGGGCATCCTGTGAAAAAGACTGTTCCGGAACCATTCTTTCCGGTAATTGGGGGTTCTTCACCAAAATGTGGTCCAGCATAGGCTGCTCTGAGTTGATGCGTTTCCCCGCAGGGACCGACACGCCTCTGCCCGCTATCAGATATCCGATTTATGCCACACTGGCGGGGGCAAAGCCGGCAGCATTCATAATATTTTAGGAGGCCTATAGACGACTTGCTTCTCTTTATCACTTTGCGAGCAACTATCTGGGGGACGACTGCCTGGGTCAACAACAACCGGTTAAAGCCGGTGCCTTAAGGGTTCAGAGCCTCTCTCAAACAAGGCAATATCAGATAGAAACCTCCCTCTATTCATGAAGTCTCTTTTTCACCTCCTGTATGTCAATACCCGATGTAATCCAATCGGAAAGACGTTCCGCCTTTCCCCCCTCAGTACATTTGGCAAGGAAAGAGGCCCTAGCACCTTGCCTCTGGTTGGGCCCAAAGGAAATTTTTGGCCCTATTCCCTTAAAATCTTTGATGCCGTCCATGGCCTTGACAAAATTTTCTACTGTCAGATCCCGGCCACACCTTTTAAGGCCTTCTACCATGGGCTCCACAAATATAAATCCTGCCACAAAGAAGACCCCCCATCGTTCCCTGGGGGCAAATCTCTCCTGCGCCTTCTTGTATTTTCTCATAAGAGGACTATTAGAATCAGGCAATTCGGCAAAGTAGGTAAATATGACATCCTTGAAAAGACCTTTACTGTTCTCATACATGATGTCCGTATCAGACAACACGCATGAGGTCATCCACTGGGGTTTAAAGCCCATCTTTGCCGCTGTCCCCAATATTATTGCCCCCTGCTTTGGGAGTACCCACATAATGACGCAATCGGGTTTTGCCGCCTTAAGCTTGATACACTGGGAACTCAAATCCGTATCCATTATTTCTACAGGGGCTGCCTCTACTGGCTTCAGGCCAAGTTTTTCAAGGGCCAGCTCCGCTCCTGTACGGCCCCCTTTACCAAAATCGTCGTTCTGATAGAGAAAGGCGATCCTCCGCTTACCCAGTTTCTTGACGGCATAATTCGCCAGGATAGCCCCCTCGTCACAATAGAGGGGAAAGGCGCTAAAGAGATATCTCGTGGGAGGGAAGGCCCAGTGGCTGGATCCAGAGGCAGGAATTACCCAGGGAATCTTATTCTTGTTCAAATACTTTTTAACCGCCATTCCTGTCGCTGTACCGGTACCGCAGGCGAAACCAAAGACATGCTTATCTTCCACCAGTTCTTTGACAATGGCCTTGGTCTTGGGGGGCATATATCCGTCATCTCTCGAAAAATAAGTGATTTTTCGACCATTTATTCCGCCTTCAGCATTAATCATGTCAAAGTAACACCCCGTCCCACGGGCAATCGCTCCCCAAAGTGCGGCAGGACCTGTCTGAGGGCCCCACTGTCCAATGCGAATCTCCGTGTCAGTGACACCCCTTTCAGCAAATGCCAAAGGGACAATCGTCATGACGAGGATCAAGGCGCTGGCCAGCATTACTATGCGGTTACCTGTTTTCATTTCCATCCTCCATTTCTTTGGTTTTGAGAAATTAAAACACCTTTATTAGTCGGGGAGAATCTATATATGCCCATTATGTAATCAGCCTCTATTGTTCATAGGGCAGCATAGAATAAAGGCCTTTTGGTGTCAAGAAATGGAATCGCAAATGATATTTGCATTCCCTTGCTGGTTATGCTAATCATCCTTGATAATCGGCAATGAATAATACCCCTTTTGATGGTAGGTACCCACGGGTATACGCCCGTGGCACTCGAAGAAAAGGCCTCAATGACTCGCTGCCCTTGACCCATGGTCCTCTGCCAATTTTGGATAGGATCACAAATATGAGCCTGGTAGGTCTTCACAGTTTCTAAGGGTGCTTTGTCGGTGACAAAAATAAACGCAGAATACATGAGGCAGACCTAATGGCTCGATCTTCACGTCCAAAATACATTTACCTTTTCTTTGCCATCGCTGGACTTCTACTGCTGGCATCACGTCCCGCCCAAGCCGAACGTCCTATTCCAAAACCAAGGGGACTTGTTAATGACTTCGCCGGAGTGATCCCAAAATCCTACGAACAAAAGATTTTCTCGATCACCGCCGAATTACTTCAGAAAACCAGCATTCCCCTGGTGATTGTCACAATGCCTGACATAGATGGTGCAGAGTATAACGATTACGCCAACCGCCTATATAGCAGGTGGGGTATAGGCAAGGCCGGAGAGGATAAAGGGGTCCTTATCTTTGTTACCGTCAAGGAGAGAAAGATGCGCATTGAGACGGGTTATGGTGTGGAGGGTATCCTGCCTGACGGCTTGGTGGGCGAAATTCGGGATCAGTATATGCTCCCCTATTTCAAGCAGAACAAGTTCGGGGAGGGATTACTGAGGGGCACCGTTGCAGTAGCCCAGATCATTGCAAAGCATTCAGGCATTAAATTGTCCGGTCAGGTGGCGCCACCACCAACCAGGGTTAGTAAAAAGACGCGCACTGGGCTTTCCCTTTTCCCCCTCCTGGTGATAATCTTTATATTCATGTTTGCCTCCAAACGCCGCAGCGGTTCATGGTTGCTGTTTCTGCCACTTCTGCTTGGCGGTGGAGGCGGGTACGGTTCCAGGTATGGAGGGGGTGGCCTTGGCGGAAGTTTCGGCGGCTTTGGTGGAGGGTTCGGTGGTTTTGGTGGAGGCATGAGTGGCGGAGGAGGTGCCGGGGGAGGCTTCTAAATCTTTTTCTCAGAGAGGGGAGAAATGGCAAAAATTCCCAAAAGACCTGAAGAGATATTTCCGGAAATCATCACGGATTACAAAAATATCTTTGGTGATGATCTAATCAGCATAATTCTCTATGGCAGCGCGGCCGGTCAGGACTACCAACTCGGAAGCTCTGACATCAATTTTATGATGGTTCTTTCGGAAAAAGGCATTGAACATCTAGACCTGGCCTTTGCGACAATAAAAAAATGGCGAAAAAGGAATGTCTCTGTCCCGCTTTTCCTGACTGAGAATTATGTGGACAGCTCCCTAGATTCTTTCCCAATTGAATACCTGAACTTCCAACGCCAATACCTCCTCATCTATGGGAAAGATATCCTAAAAGATCTGACACTTAACTGGGATTTCATAAGGCTCCAGTGTGAGCGCGAGATCAAGGGCAAACTGCTCGTGCTTAGAAGAACATTCCTGGAGACAGAGGGCAAAGGACGGGCCGTGAAGGGGGTAATAAGGCAATCTATTCCAGCCTTTATTGCCATTTTTGAGGCGCTTCTTTTTCTGAAGGGCAAAGACCGGCCCGAGGGAAAAAGGGGGCTTATCAGGGGCACGGCCAAGGCATTTGACATGGATGCAGGAGTTTTCGAAAGATTGCTCGACATCAGGGAAGGTAAGGTCAAACCGAATGATACTGAGATCAGGCAACTATTCAAGGATTACCTGGGCGAAGTGAGGAAGTTATCAGTCCTGATCGATACAATAGGAGGTTAACGTGACAAAAACAAACAAGACCATATTGATTGTCATCGCCATACTTGTCCTAGTCATTGTAATTCCTTATACATACCTGAAAGGGACCTACAATACACTCGTAAGCATGGATGAGGAGGTCAAGGCCGCTTGGGCGCAGGTGGAAAACCAGCTCCAGCGACGTTATGACCTGATCCCCAACTACGTGGAAACAGTTAAGGGATACGCCTCACACGAAAAAGAGGTCTTCATTAAGGTGACTGAGGCCCGCTCCAGGGTGGCTGGGGCAGGAAACATCAACGAAAAAATTCAGGCCAATAATGCACTTTCTTCTGCCTTGTCCCGTCTGCTTGTGGTTGTTGAACGCTATCCGGAACTAAAGGCGAATACCAATTTTATTCGTTTGCAGGATGAACTGGCGGGAACTGAAAATCGTATTGCCGTGGAAAGACGCCGCTTTAACGAAAAGGTAAAGGTTTATAATATCAAGATACGCACCTTCCCCACAAACATCATTGCCGGTATGTTCGGTTTCGAGAAAGCAACCTTCTTCGAGGTGCCCAAAGAACGCCAAGAAGCCCCTAAAGTCAAATTCTGAGCCTTCGTGACAGGGCTCGTCAATACAGCAAGGCCTGATGAAAAAACACTCTGATCCGGTCGAAATGCCCATTGATGGAATCCTAGATCTCCACACCTTTACCCCGAAAGAAGCGCCATCGGTGGTAAAAGAGTATATACGCGCTTGCCTTGATAGGAACATAGATGAGATCACAATCATTCATGGGAAAGGAAAGGGTGTTCTGCGAAGGACAGTGCATGCACTGTTGGAAAAACACCAAAGCGTCTTGAGTTTTAAGATTGACTCTGGTCCTTCGAGTTGGGGTGCGACTGTTGTCTACCTTCGGCGTGAGAAAGGCTAACGGCCGGATCTCAAGAGCCGTAAGATTACTCGAGTATGCCTCTCGGAAGCACCTTGATTTTTTAGAACTACCTTACGGGCCCTATCACCACACATTTTCAGGTCATCTGGATGATCAAAATACCAAACCGCCTTTTCAGCTAACATTTCTGGACCCGAAACCAACACACCCGCTCCGGCCGCCTCCAACAAGGCCGTGGCATCCAAAAAATCCTCCATGTGAGGGCCATAAAAGACTACTTTCCCCCATACCGCAGGCTCCAGGGGATTCTGGCCCCCGAGAGGGACCAGGCTGGCCCCGCAAAAGATTACAGTTCCAACACTATAGACCTTAAAGAGTTCTCCAAAGGTATTAATAATAACGACCCTCTCCCTTCTAGAAATCCCTTTGCTATCAAGATCACCCCAGAGGTGGTATCTGAAGCCCTGCCTCTCTACCAGGGAACTGATTTCACGGGTCCTCTCTATGTGCCTGGGGGCAATAAGCAATATAGTGTCGGGATATTTTGTAAGGATTTTCTCGTATGCGTCCAGGACCATCGTCTCCTCACCTTCTCTCGTGCTGCCGGCAATGATTACCTTCTGTGAGGGGGTGAGGCTCAAGAGCTGCTGTGTTTCTGCCTGCATCCTGGGGTCAGCAATTTTCCCCAGCAACTCATATTTGGCATTTCCATTGATCTCTACTTTTTGGGGATCAGCACCCATGGCCTTAATGCGGATACCATCAGCTTCAGATATCATGCTAAAGGCATCAAAACTTGTTAAAACCTTGCGAAAAAACGGGCGGAGCCTCATATATCCTCCAATGGACCTTACAGAAATTCGACCATTGATAAGAGCGGTTTTGATGCCCATCCGGGCCGCCTCAAAGAGCCACGCGGGCCAGATTTCCGTCTCAAGGAAAACCAGAAGGTCTGGACGTACAGTGGAAAGTGCCCTGCGAACAGGGGCGACAAAATCGATGGGCGCATAGATTACGGGAGTCGTTTCCCCAAAGGCTTCACCTGCCAGCATACGGCCGTGTTCAGTGATCGTGGAGACTATGATTGAACAGTTTGGTATCTTACGCCTTAATGCGTCAATCATGGAGGCCGCCACCTTTACTTCCCCCAGAGACACCGCATGAATCCATATCCGTGGGTGCGTTAATAGGCCTTGAATTACTCTGGGCGGAATAAAACCTAATCGTTCCTTAAGGTGCCCCCGATATCGACCAGTCAGACGTGTATATGCCCAGAAAGCCGGAAAAAAAGACATAAAGATGCCGCCAGTGAAAATTGTGTATGGGCAATAAAGTCTGCTTAACTTCTTGTCTTGCCTTTTCTTTCTCATCTTTTATGCTTTTCCAGGCACCCGACTTTGGGTTGCTTTCAAGAGGGCGTGTAAATGGCGCATGACAGGAAAAAGGATAAATAGAAGGCAGATATTATATCTGAATGAAGCGGAATATAGAGAGAAAACATAAATGTGTCAAGACAAACAAAAAGGAGAAAACAATTGACAGATGAGATCACAACATCCTATATAGACTTACCAAAACACAGAGTCCGCAAAATAGGGCATTGTCAATTCTCTTTGATCAACTATCCCTCGTCGAGGACATAATTAGGAAAAAATGGGATTCAAAAAAAATATTCTTTGCATAGGAGCAGGTTATGTAGGCGGCCCCACCATGGCCATGATTGCTTACAAGTGCCCCCAATATAAGGTAACGGTCGTTGATATCAATCCTGCCCGTATTGAGAGATGGAACTCGGATGATCTCCCCATTTATGAACCAGGCCTCGATGAAATAGTAAAGGCTACAAGGGGGAAAAATCTCTTTTTCAATACCGACATCGAAAAGGCCTTAAAGGAGGCTGAAATCATTTTCGTCAGTGTAAATACCCCAACCAAGACATTTGGCGCTGGTGCGGGTATGGCCGCAGATCTTCAATACTGGGAAAAAACCGCGTTGCAAATAAGACAATATGCAGGGTCACATAAGATAATCGTTGAAAAAAGCACCCTTCCGGTCAAAACAGCTTTGGCCATGGAAAGAATTCTCACCTCAAATGAAAACGGAATCCACTTTGATGTCGTCTCCAATCCTGAATTCCTGGCCGAAGGGACGGCTGTCAAGGATTTGGAGGACCCTGATCGGGTCCTGATCGGGTCCAGACAAACACCAAGCGGTCTAAAGGCCAGACAAGAATTAGTCGAGATCTACGCTAATTGGGTCCCAAGGGAACGGATCATAACCTCCAATATCTGGAGCAGCGAACTCTCAAAGCTAGTGGCCAATGCGTTTCTTGCCCAGAGAATATCATCAATAAATTCAATTAGTGCTCTTTGTGAATGTACCGATGCCGACATCACCGAGGTAGCGCGGGCCGTTGGCCTGGATAGCCGCGTCGGCGACAAGTTCTTGAATGCCAGTATAGGGTTTGGCGGATCATGCTTTAAAAAGGACATATTAAATCTGGTCTATCTCTGCCGTCATTACGGCCTAGAACAAGTGGCAGACTATTGGGAAGGTGTAGTCAAAATAAATGATTTCCAGAAGGTGCGTTTTGTTCTCAATATGCTGGGTGCGATGTTTAACACCCTGGCGGAGAGAAGAATTTGTCTTTTCGGTTTTGCGTTTAAGGCCAATACTGGAGACACCAGAGAAAGCCCTGCCATATTTATTGCAGAAAGACTGTTGGAGGAGAAGGCGGAGCTGGTTATCACAGACCCGGAGGCATTGAACAATGCAAAAATAGACCTGGATGGCATGAATGGAAAGATTTCTTATGTTGAGGATCCTTCTAAAGCCGCTGAAGGTTGCGATGCCATTGCCGTTATGACAGAGTGGGAGATATATAGAGGCCTCAACTATGAAGAAATATATAAGTCCATGTGCAAGCCAGCCTTTATCTTTGATGGCAGAAACATTCTAGATCATAATAGACTTTTTGAAATCGGCTTTAATGTTTTTCCCTTGGGAAAGCCCCATTTGACACATTTCTGAAATGATACATAACCAAAAACGCATTTTAGTCACCGGTGGAGCCGGCTTTTTGGGGTCCCACCTGTGTGATCGGCTTGTAGCAAATAGCCATGATGTCCTATGTCTAGACAATTTCTTTACTGGCTCAAAAAGGAACATCAGCCACCTACTTATGAAACCCAATTTTGAACTCCTACGACATGATTTGGTACAACCCATATTCCTTGAAGCAGACGAGATATACAATCTTGCATGTCCTGCTTCACCCATCCATTATCAGTTCAATCCTGTCAAAACCATTAAGACTAGCGTTATGGGGGCAATTCACATGCTTGGCCTTGCGAAAAGGGTAAAGGCCAAAATCATGCAAGCCTCTACCAGCGAGATTTATGGCAATCCCGTAATCCACCCCCAAAGGGAGAATTATTGGGGTAATGTCAACACGATAGGACCAAGGTCTTGCTATGATGAGGGAAAGCGCTGTGCTGAGACCCTCTTTTTCGACTACCATCGTCAGAACGGGGTGAATATAAGAGTAATCCGGATCTTCAACACCTACGGCCCAAGGATGCATCCAAATGACGGTCGTGTTATCAGCAATTTTATTGTCCAGGCCCTTTCAGGCCAAGATATAACCGTTTTTGGGGAAGGAACACAGACACGCTCCTTTTGCTATGTAGATGATTTGATAGATGGCCTGCTCCTGATGATGAATGGGCCTGATGACTTTGTTGGCCCAGTAAACCTTGGGAATCCCGGTGAATTCAGCATATTGGAAGTAGCAAAACTGGTAATAAGACTGACTGGCAGTCGCTCCAAGATCATCTTTAGGCCCCTCCCTCAGGATGATCCCATGCAGCGTCAACCGGACATTACTCTGGCCAAAGAGCGACTTGATTGGGAACCGAAGATATCCCTAGGAGAAGGCCTTAAAAAGACCATCGAGTATTTTAGAGGCGTTCTCTGAAGTTCCCCCTCCTGATTTGATAACCGAGACGGTGAGATGCCCACAAAGCTGTGCGTCATCTCACATATTTTTGTGCCTTTTCGTTATCTTCCCTCACGGCCATGGCGCCTTTCTAACGGAAATCTCGAATAAGAATTCGACCCTGAACTCCCGTATTTGCAGGCTCATATCGATCTACGATATCACCTTTGGCATCAATCTAATACGAGATGATGTTAAGGGAAATTGGATATGGATATGGCATGTAAATTGCTGTCATGCATTCAGTACGGGAAAGAATATCTGAGGCCAATCTCAGATTATTGGGGGGCACATCTAAGGGAGGTGTAAGAGTGACATGCCGTAAAAAATTCTTGGTTTCGTTTTTGGTGATAACACTACTCATAACATTTGTTCCTGCATTGTGGGCCCAGAATGCGGATAAGATCAATATAAATCAGGCATCAGTGGAGGAAATCGCTCAGCTGGAACGTGTAGGGCCCAAATATGCCCAGCGCATCGTTCAGTATAGAGAAAAAAATGGCCCTTTTGAGAAGCCTGAGGATATCATGAAGGTTCGGGGAATTGGCCCCAAGACATGGGAAATTAATAAAGACAGGATTACCGTAAAATAGTCTATTAGGCTGCCCCCCTTTTCTTTTAAAAAATCATCTGGAACAACCGTTCGGATGTCTATAGTAAACAGATGGCAAGGGGTCCATGTCTGCCGTCTACTTTGAACCTTTGATAGGGCCTTGCGATCGCATAATAATTGATCTTCAGTGGAATGGACAAGGAAATCATTTCTTTTTGCCCGTATTCTTCTCGCGATTATAAAAAAAGGTGCCTATGGCTAGGGCAGAAAAATGCACTGAAAAGAAAAAGAAAAGCAGGTCATTTTTCATTTTCAGTCCCAATATCAGAAAGAGTATGGCACAGTAGAAAAGGAGTTTTGTTTTCATGCATCCGTTAACCTGTCGATTTGTCTGAAAGCTGGTGTTTCTTGATATATTATCGGATCAACACACCAGAAGCTTTAATCTTTTCTTTGAGCACTTGATCTTTAGAAGGCCCTTTCTCCGGCCACACTATTTGTAAAAGCCTTGCTTATCCCTTGTAACCGACGGGCATAATTACAAGCGGCTCATGCGTGGGCGGAATGTTCATGACACGAATAACTTCTTCATCATGGAAAGCCCCGACTATCCCCACACCCAGGCCCAGCCCCTCTCCCTGCAAAAAGATATTTTGGCCTATGTGGCCCGCCTCAATCATTGCGTACCTCACACCTCTTTTGCCATATTTGATTGTTACCCGCTCATATTCGGCCGTAATGACAAAATTAACGGGGGCCCTTGCCATCCACATCTGTGATAATGCCGCCCTGGCAATCTCATTCCTGCAATCCCCCTCTGAGACAAGGCCAACCGCATGATCTTTGGGCCCATAATGATACACTCCCGCCCTAAATCCCATTACGCCAACTGATCCGACAACAGCATAAATTTCCATAGGATATAAGGCCCCGGCCGAAGGACAAGCCCTCTTAAAGCCGCTGTCCTCAGTAATACCTTGAGCCGCCCAAAGGATCTGAGAAAATTGCTCCTGAGTGAGTGGTTCCGGCCTAAAATTTCTGATTGTCCGTCTACCCTTAATGGCCCTTTCCAGTAAAAAAAACCCTTCGATCCTTGGCCTCGGCAACTTCATGGCTTCCTCCCTTTGCATGCTTTCTCTAGCACTTCTGGCCCCAGCCCTTCTAGTAGTTAAAAAGGAAGAAATAGATAAAGGCAATAACAGTACTATTTTCCACAAGATTTGTCTCCTTGTAAGCGCCTGACTGGGATCTATATCTCTTGATCTGCTCATAAAAAGCACTTAATTACCACCATAACTGGAAGTCTATAATTTTATACTTAACTTTGTTGGAATTCTAGGCCTCTCTTACCAACCCTTGTTTATCAGGATGCGGCCTTGGGAAAAAATAAAAAAACTAAAGTTTTTGGTCTCAGATGCCGATAATAGATATAAAATCGTAAGGACATTTGATTTTCTGGCAAGGGCAAACCTTCCGAAAGGTAGGGGCGCAAAGCCTCCGGTCTAAGTCCAGTAACGTGGATAAGATGGCGGGGTTGCAACTTAGCAAAAAAACAGCCCGCTCTCCCCTGCCGAAAGCGGGTTTTCTAATTAATGTCCTTCATATGGGAGAAGGTGAGTAGTCATGAACCTTGATTCTTTAACTGGAATCCTGCCACCACCGGCAATAGATATCAAGCCAGAAAAAAAACCAGAGACAGAATATCCAGAGGCTATCAAAGAATCAGCCGAGAGTAGCGATCTCAATCTCGATGCTAATGGGCGAAATCTCGAAATGCAAGAGACGTCAAAAAATAATATTGTAGATGGTGATATTGAAGTGGATGTCTATAATGCCAAAGGTGTGCTGATTCGAAAAATCCCCCCCGGGTATGTCACCCATTACCAACAAGGGCCAATAAGTCTTATCATATAAACCCATAGCTGACTACCTTTTCTATGTTGTGAACCATACAGTAAAGCAGCCCTTGTATATTTACTTTGATCTTTCCCCTTAAAGTGAAATGGTCCATGCTTTTATGGAAGAGGATATTAGCAAACACCGGCTCTATACAATACCCCCCCTTTGATCATAGACTTTGCCTCCTTGTTCAGTATCTATCTTTGCAGCCATGACTTTGCTCAGATGGCCGGGAACACTGCCCACAGGAACATTGAGGAATCTTCCTGTGATATTCTTACCCTGAAGACATTTTACCTTCAGCTCACAAGTCTCGCATTCATCTCTATTGGCTAGATATCTCATGTAAACAAAACCGTCAACTACAGCTCTTTTTTCATTGAAACGAAGCGTCTTTCCATTAGGACACCTCTACTGGTCGGTTGTTTCGTCATAGTGGAAGTCCGCCAATGAAAATCTCTTTCTCTTGCGTTTCCTGCGTCCCTCTCTGTAATCAAGGAGTAACCAATCGCAGGGATCGAAAATACTGTTTCTCAGAAGTTGAAGAAGAAAAATAACAGGGATATTTTATCTTTCATTATATCTCAAAGCATTGACTTTCGCCTTGACACATAAGCATGTTTATGCTAATATAATTTAATATAACTTATTTTACACAAGCCTATCGTGAGGTGTGGCGTGAAAGCCGCGGGTTCAAATAGTATTTTCTGTTGAATTTCAGTTTATTTCCCACATTTAAAACATATCTCCATTCGATAAATATAGCTGAGCTGCGAGGTGTCACATAAAAGGCTCATAGAATATATATGTTGGCTTTGGTTTTTCTGCGATATTAGATAAATACTAAACCGGTCCATTAAGAAAGGTGTACGGATTGAGTGTCGGCATTAACCTTTTGTTTCGCGTTTGGCTGGAGTAGGTCGCCTTGCGATGTCGTTTTTCTATAAGGTCAATTGGAGGGCTTTCTAATGACCAAAAAACCAACCTATGAACAATTGGAGCAACAGGTCAAGGAGCTTGAAAAAAAGTCCATTGATCTAAAGAAGCTCCAAGAGGCACTGAAGAAATCTTATGGTGAGATGGAAGTCCGGGTGGAGGAGCGCACAGCTGAACTGCTAAAAACAAACAAGCAATTAAAGCAACAAATAGAGGGGCTCAAGGGCATCGAGGAGGCGTTGCGGGAGAGTGAGAAAAAATATCGTACGGTAGTTGAGAACTCCAAAGAAGGCATAGCAATTCTCCAAGATGACAAAATTGTTTATGTCAACCCGAGAATAGAGCGTCTGTCATCTTTTTCAAAAAATGACATCTTTTCAAAGGACTTTCTTTCATTTTTTCACCCCGATGATCGAAAAACTGCCAGCCGACGTTACCTTCAGATAAAAACTGGTAAAAAATTTTCTGAGTTTCATGATTACAAAGTTTTTGACAAAAAAGGGAATGTTAGATGGGTCACTCTAAATTCGACTGATATTAATTATGGAGGGAAACCTGCTCTTTTAGTCTTTCTGACTGAAATTACCGAACGAAAGCAAGCAGAGGAGGCCCTGCGGGAGAGTGAGCAGCGTTACCGGCTGCTTGCGGAAAACGTGCATGATATAATCTGGACTTTGGATATGGATATGAATCTTATTTATGTCAGCCCTTCAGTTGAGCGCATGAGAGGTTACAGTGTAGATGAAGTAATGGACCAGTCCATTGAAGAAATATTTACTCCCGACTCTTGCCAGCTAATTGCAAATATTTTTTTGGAAGAATTTGCTTTGGAACAAAGCAAAGAGAAATCTGATCCGACCAGGTCACGAACGTTTGAGGTGGAGCAGGTTTGTAAGGATGGTTCTACCCTATGGACGGAAATAGGGGCAAGTTTTTTGCGCAACAAGGATGGCAGGCCTATTGGAATGCTTGGAATTACACGTGACATCAGCGAACGCAAGAAAGCAGAGGAAGAAAAGAGGAAACTCGAAGCCCAACTCCAGCAATCCCAAAAGATGCACGCCATAGGTACCTTAGCTGGAGGGATTGCCCATGAGTTCAACAATATCCTTTGGATGATTACAGGTAATACCGAATTGGCATTATTTGACATTCCAGAGGGGAATCCGGCGCGATACCCTTTAGAACTGGTAGAAAAGGCTTGCCAAAGAGCGAAGGATCTGGTGAGGCAGATTCTCAGCTTTAGCCGCCAAACAAAACAGGAAAGAATATCGCTAAAAATTAACCCGATTGTTAAAGATGCTCTCAAATTATTACGGCCTTCAATTCCTTCAACCATCGAAATTCGCAAGAATATTTCAACTGAATTATATACCATCCTGGCCGATCCAACTCAAGTACACCAAGTGCTTACAAACCTCTGTACAAATGCAGCCCATGCCATGCGAGAAAAGGGGGGAGTTTTGGAAGTAACGCTTGTAAACACAGAGGTGGGTAAGGATGAAGCCGATCAGCATCCGGATTTAAATCCCGGTAAATATGTTAAATTGACTGTGAGTGATACTGGGCACGGTATGGACCCTAGGGTTTTGGAACAGATCTTTGATCCATTTTTTACTACTAAAAAAGTTGGTGAAGGTACAGGAATGGGACTGTCCGTCGTTCACGGAATAGTCAAGAGCCATGCAGGAGCAATAACTGTGCATAGTGAGCCAGGAAAGGGGGCAACCTTCAATGTATTTCTTCCTTGTGTTGAAAGTAAAGTTAAACATGAAACCAAGACCTTTGAAACAGCTACAATAGGTAACGAGAAAATACTTTTCGTTGACGATGAGGAAGATACGGTGGACATGATAAAAAAATTGTTGGAACGCCTAGGCTACCAAGTTGAATCCATAACAAGCTCTGCTGAGGCCCTTGAAATCTTCCGTGCCCAGCCTAAAAAATACGACCTGGTTATCACCGATATGACCATGCCCCACATGACAGGTGAAATGTTGGCCAAAGAACTGTTGGCCATTCGACCCGATATTCCGATTATCCTTTGTACTGGATTCAACGAGATGATCTCG
>Ga0307425_1000108_pt1 | contig 47210 bp, 41 predicted proteins | sample SalMarWE160330MG_FD_202152 | JGI IMG/M metagenome (GOLD analysis project Ga0307425, IMG submission 202152) | Salt marsh sediment microbial communities from the Plum Island Ecosystem LTER, Massachusetts, United States - WE1603-30 | ecosystem: Environmental > Aquatic > Marine > Intertidal zone >... | reverse complement strand
GCTGTTGATATTGTTGAGATTATTCATAACAAATACAAAAGCTTATGTCTAGTGCTATTTTTTCTATAAATATTAATGGGTTATGGGCAGTTGGACATTTCTAAAAACTCCCCGACCCCTCAAATAATTAAATTAAATACTCGACATAATCTTTACCCATGGAAATGTTTTCAAAAGACTTTTCATAAGTGCCTAAAGTTTGAAGTGATCTAAAGTGCCTAAAGTTGAGGTAGCGCTAACGCGCTGTCATTAAAATATAGTTGGCTAAAAAAATCCTTAACTTTAGCTCATTTTAGACACTTGTAACTTTTTCTGTTCTGATATCAAAGTCAGTATATCAGTATAAAATGTCGAGTAGGATTTGTACTCCTTAGTAAGTTATATTTTATCAGCCAGACTAAAAATCCTTGATTTTATGTTAGAAAGTGTCGATTCAACACTAAATCCGGCAGCACTGGAGTGACCGCCTCCACCAAACAAAGATGCAATGGCGGCAACATCAACGTTTCCGTCAGAACGGAGGCTGACATGAAATCGGTTGGGGATAATTGATTTTTTATTACCGTTATGGTGCTCCTGTATGAGTGCTGCGACTTCAACATCTTCGATACGTTTTGCGTAATTAATAAGGCCGTCAACATCCTCGGGCTGTGTATGTGTTTCATCAAACATTTCTTGGGTCAGCGTCATGATTGACAGTCTACCGTTTTTGGACAGTTCAATGGAGTCAAGGGCAAGATTTAAAAGTTTTATGCGACTTAAAGAATATTTGCCGTATACATGCTGGGCAATAGTGTGAGGATCGACGCCGATTTCCACCATTTCCTGACAAATGGCAAAGGCTGATCTGTTGGTATTTGAAAAGCGAAATGAACCTGTATCTGCTAAAATTCCGGTATATATTGAAGTGGCGATGGTTTTATTAACGGGCAGGCCCATCTGTTTTATGAGCCGGTATACGATTTCGGCGGTGGCACTTGCGGAGGTATCGATGAGTTGAAGATGACCAAAACCCGTATTGGTAATATGATGGTCGATGTTTACAATTATCGGTATCTGTTTCACGAAGGAGACAGCTTTCCCAACCCGGCTCAAGTCGCCGCAATCAAGAATAACGGCCATATCATACTTTACATTACCGATCTTCCTTGCCACACGATGAACTGCCGGAAGAAAGCGATATACCGCTGGAATGGGACTTTCACAATATAAGGTTATTTTTTTATTCAATGCCTCTAAAGAAAGCCCCATAGCGATCAGAGATCCGATGGCGTCACCATCAGGGTGGGCATGACAAACAACTAAAATTTTGTTACTGTTATTAAATTGTTGTATTATTGAGTTCATCTTCTGATTTTACAGCCTTAATAATTTTATCAATGTGTGATCCGTAATCAAACGAGTCGTCGTAAAAAAATCTAAGCTCCGGCATGTAACGTAATCCCAACTGGGAAGCGAGTTTACGCTTGACATACCCCAAAGCGCTTTTAAATCCTTCAATAGCCTCGTTTGTACTTTCTTTGCCACCGGATGTCACAAAATACACTCGTGCAAATTTTAAATCCCGTGACATCTTTACCGCCGTAATCGTAGCAGCTTCAAGACGGGGATCTTTAATTTTTTTTAAAAGTATATCCGACAACGCTTTTTGGATTTGACCGCCGACCCTGTCAGATCTTGCAAACGGTTTCATATATTGATAATCTCCATTTCGCTGTCGATGATCTCAGCCAGATTCAGCTCGTCAACCAGATTGAAAATTTTGTCTATCTTGGAATTTATCACCGCTCGATTATTTCCAACCAAGGCAAATCCTATGATTGCACGCTGGTATATATCGTTTGATCCGATTTCTGCAACCGAGACATTGAAATTGTTGCGTATATGGCCGATGATCGATTTGACAATTTTTCTTTTGGCTTTTAAAGAATGACAATTATGCAGCCTGAATGTGATCATTCCTAAGCCGGTAACCATGATCCTCTCACTGGACTTAAACTCGCTTGCATTCGTCTTAAACCTCGATCGATTGAGGTTAATATATATTGCCACAAAATATTCAAAGTTTACAAATTAAAAATTAACGGCTTCGTAAAAAGTCCAACTCCTGAATGGCCCTGCATTCCTCTATTCAAATTCAGGTTTGATTTCTTCCACATAGTAACATTCAATGATATCGCCGAGTTTGACATCATTATAATTTTTGATGCCGATTCCGCATTCATAACCACTTTGGACTTCTTTCACATCGTCTTTGAAATGACGAAGAGAAGAAATTTTGCCCTCATAGGTCACCACCCAATCTCTTAGGATGCGTCCGAACTGACCCCGTTCTATTTTTCCTTCGGTTACATAACATCCTGCTATGGCACCGACTTTAGGGACATAAAACACTTCTCTCACTTCAGCTTTACCCAGAATCCGTTCCTCAAAAGTAGATGACATTAGGCCGACAATAGCATCTTTAACGTCCTTGATCACATTGTAAATAATATTGTAGAAACGTATGTCGACATTTTCTTCTTGAGCAAACATTTGAATTTTAGAACTGGGACGTACATTAAAGCCCAAAATGATCGCATTCGACACGGCAGCAAGAGAGATATCCGATTCATTCAAGGCTCCTGTTGCCGAATGGATGACACTGATTCTGACCTCTTCATTGGAAAGCTTGGTCAACGCATCGGTTAGGGCTTCGATGGAACCGTGCACATCAGCCTTTATAATGATGTTCAGATCTTTGACCTCATTTTCCTGCATCTTTTCATATAGTTTTTCAAGGCTTAACCTGCTGGTTTTAGCCAGTTCTTTTGACCGCTGTTTCTGAATTCGATGGGAACTGACCTGTTTCGCGTCCTTCTCGTCCGCTAATGCAATCAGTTCATCTCCTGCATTGGGCACACCGGAAAGACCGATGATTTCCACCGGGATCGAGGGGCCTGCAGATGTTACATTCAGTCCCCTGTCATTCAGTAATGCGCGGACTTTACCAAAGTGGACGCCACAGACCACTGGATCGTGAATTTTAAGGGTTCCTTCTTTAACCAGAATCGTTGCCACAGGGCCTCTACCCGAATCCAGCTTGGCCTCGACGACGTGTCCTGCGGCAAGTTTATCCGGGTTGGCTTTAAGTTCCAAAAGTTCAGCCTGCAAAAGTACCATTTCAAGCAAATCGTCTATCCCTCGATTCTCTTTAGCAGAGACTTGTACAAAGATGGTATCGCCACCCCAGTCTTCAGACATAATTCCGACATCGGCAAGCTCTCGCTGAACACGATCAGGATTTGCATCTAGCTTGTCCATTTTGTTAATGGCTACGATAATAGGAACTTCTGCAGCCTTGGAGTGGTTTATCGCCTCGATGGTTTGAGGCATGACACCATCGTCGGCAGCGACGACGAGAATAACCAAATCGGTAATTTTAGCGCCACGGGAGCGCATTTCGGTAAAGGCTTCATGACCCGGAGTATCCAAGAAGACGATCTGTCCTTTATCCGTGGTGACATTATAGGCGCCAATGTGTTGGGTAATACCCCCTGCTTCATTTTCCGTGACTTTGGTTTTCCTTATCACATCAAGCAGTGATGTTTTCCCATGATCGACATGGCCCATTATGGTCACCACCGGGGGCCTTGAAAGGAGTTTGTCCGGATCATCCGTTTGAACCTTTAAGACCGTCTTTTCCTCAAAGGAGGCTTTTTCAAGTTCATATTCAAATTCTGCGGCGACGAGAACAGCGGTGTCAAAGTCGATGACTTGATTTACCGTTGCCATGACACCCAAGTCCATTAGTTTCTTTATCATTTCACTGGCTTTTATTCCCATTCGTTTTGCCAGATCAGACAGGGCGATGGCATCGTCGATTTTTATTCTGCGTTTAATGGCTTTGGGTACGGTAATCAACGGCTTTTGTTTAGAAGTCACTGCTCTACCTTTAGCCGCCTTTCGTCCTTTTCGAGCGCGACGACCTTTGCCATAAAGATCCGCCCCCTCAACCACTTCCTTTTTCCGAAAGGAAATTTTCTTTTTGAAGAACTTTCTATCGGTCACACCCTCGTCAGGTTTTTTGGTCCATTTTTTCTTTGGTTTTTTCTTTTCCTTGACAGGCTCATCTTTCGGAATCGCCTCGATTTCCGGTGGGGTTGTAACTTTTTCTCCCGGTTCTAAAATAAGGTCTTTTTCGATCTCGGGCTCTTTTTTCTTTGGAGGAGGGGCTACCGGCAGTTTTATGATTTTTGCCGGTGTATCTTTTTTACGTTTTCTGGTGACTTTTTTGGGTTTTAATTTCTTTAGAGCAGCGGGTTTTTCAAGTTTTTTTGCAGCCGGCTTTTTGGTTTCAGGTTCTTCTTTTAACACTTTGGATTTTGCCGTAACTTCATCAACAGCTTCGACTTTTTTAACACTTTCTTCCTCTATACCTGCTGTTTCAAGGATTTCTTTCTTTTCAGGCGCTTTAGGTTCTTTTTCAGGGGGCAGTTCTTTGTCTTCGATAATTTTTTCAGATGTTTGATCCTTAGCTTCTATCTCTTCGGGATGCAATTTTGGTTCAGCACTTGTTTCAACTTCAACCGGCTTTTTTGGGACGCGTTTTTTGCGTCTTCTGATGATGGTCGGTTTTATCCGCGTTTCCTCAATTTCTTTTGCCGGCGCACCAAGAATCTTTCTTCTAATACGTGCTTCAGTTTCATCTTCCAGAGAACTCATATGGCTTTTTACTTCAATATCCATATCCCGTAATTTTTCAAGCAGCATTTTATTGGTCATGTTAAGATCTCTGGCAAGTTCATATATCCTGATCTTTGCCATCCAGTCCCCCCTAAAGTTGTATATTTGTCGCCTATTTGTGTTGGTTTTCTTTTCTTGTTCGACGCTATTATTCTTGTCTTACGATTTACTCGGCGGAATCTGTTGCTTTATCGTCCGATACTATCGTTTGCTTGGACACATCCTCATCGCTGCCGGGTTGATCTTCAGAAGCTTTTAAAGAATCCGATACATCTGAAATATCATTGTCATCGTCACTTTCTTCGGGCAAAGCCTCTTTGGATGTTTCATCGGCTTCATCCATGCTTTCTTCGGGCAAAGCCTCTTTGGATGTTTCATCGGCTTGATCTGCGCTTGATAAATACGCCTTGCCGGCTTCAATAAGTTGTATGGCTTTTTCTTCAGTAATATCTCTTATTTGAGTTAAATCTTCCGCAGAGGCTTTGCTCAATTCATCTGCGGAATAAAATCCTTTTTCATACAATGCGTCCGCCAGACTGATTCCAACATCCGGCAGTGATACCAAAGAATCATATCCGTCCTGCATGGCTTCGCTGTATCGGGTTTCACTAATGACATCAAGATGCCATTTGGTCAACTTTGAAGCCAGCCGCACATTTTGTCCTTTTTTCCCGATGGCGATTGAAAGAAATTCATCGGGGACAATAACTTCCATGGAACGGTCCTCTTCGTCTATAATAACTCTTGAAATTTCTGCAGGCGCAAGTGCATTACACACAAATCTTGCCGGATCAATATGATATGGAATGATATCTATTTTTTCACCTCTGAGTTCCTGTACAACATTTTGTACACGACTGCCTTTCATCCCGACGCAAGCGCCTACGGGATCTATATCAGAGTCGTTTGAAGTGACTGCAAATTTTGCCCGTATGCCGGGTTCACGTGTGGCCCCGATAATGGTGACGATCCCCTCGTTTATTTCCGGCACCTCTGTTTTAAAAAGGGCAACTAAAAAGTCAGGATGCGTTCTGGAAAGAACAATCTGCGGACCGCGTGTGTCGTATAGGACATCGATAATGAATGCTCTCATGCGATCACCACGTCGATAGGATTCTTTTGGGATCTGTTCCCGGGCCGGAAGGATTCCTTCTGTATGCCCAAGATTAACAATAATGTCGTTCCGATCAAAACGCTGAACGATTCCGTTGATGATTTCACCCTTTCGGTCAATAAAGTTGGAATAGACGGCATCTCTTTCAGCATCTTTCATTTTCTGTATAATGACCTGCTTGGCAGACTGAGCAGCGATGCGCCCGAAAGTGAAAGTGTCCATTTTTGTCCCGAGACTATCGCCGATTTCACATTCCGGATCCAGCTTTCGTCCCTCTTTAATGCTGATTTGCAGGTCAGGTTCTGTAACGACTTCGGCAACATCTTTAAACTGGAAGACCTCTATTTCGCCGGTCGATTCATTGTATTGAACTTCAATATCGACGTTGCCCCCAAATTTTTTCCTCGCAGCAGATATTAAAGCCTCCTCAAGAGCCTTGATTAAAATCTTACGGTCAATACCCTTGTCTCGACTTACCTGTTCGACGACACGCTTTATATCTGATATAAGCATCTGTTTTCTCCACTATTATCTATTTAGAGATGTTATTTACAAGCCTGGCTGTTACAATTTCATGATACGGAATTTCCACGATTTGATCATCGATGGAAACTTTAACCACATCTTCTGATATGCCCAGCAGAACACCATTGATTTTCTTTTTACCGCCAACAGACGGAACGGTTCTAATATTTACCCGGTTTCCTTTAAATCTGTCAAAGTCGCGCTTTTTCCCCAGCGGCCGATTCTGTCCCGGCGACGAGACTTCCAGGTTAAACGGCCCCGTGTCTTCGAGATATACATCCAACATGTCACTCGATTGACGACTGATTTGTATGCAATCATCCAGAGTCACCCCACCGGGTTTGTCGATATAAAGACGAAGTATCCTGCCTCCGGCTTCACGTTGACACTCTAGGTGCACCAGTTCCATCCCCTCGGCCTCACACAGTGGATCTAATAAATCTTTTGTTTGGGCAATCATTTTTTTTATATTATCCGGCGACCAATTTTTTTGTTTCCGGTTTTTGTCTTTCGGTTTTTTATTGCCCTTTTCTCCTTTTTTCCTTTTCAATGGTCTTTCAACTCGTGCTCCCTAATAAAAACAAAAACGGGCTGTCGCCCGTTTCTTCTCATACAGGTAGATCTATTGGTGGATTGAAAAACGTTACCTGTTCATTTAATTACCCATGCGAGAAAAATTAAATCCAAATCACACCTACATTACCAGAATCTACACTCAGCAACCTTTATCATGAAAAGGCGACCTTCAATGGAGCGGGCAACGAGATTTGAACTCGCGACTCCAAGCTTGGGAAGCTTGTACTCTACCACTGAGTTATGCCCGCTCGTCAAGAAACCCAAAATTATTACAAAAGATATGCATTGTCAATATTTTTCAATAATAATTTTATAGCCGTTCTCGAAAAGATGTTTTGATTGAATTATCCTGCGGATGAAACAAAATGTTATTATAGGAGAGGCCATATAGGTAGTGATGGAAGACGGATCAAGTTAAAAGATCGCGGATTTTTTGAAGTTCGGTGCAGATTTCCTGGAGGATGTCGGTGGGCGGCTTTTCCCTTTGCCCGGTGGGTTTGGTTTTTAATCGTTGTTTGGCACCCTCAATGGTGAATTTTTTTTCATATAAGAGATGCTTGATCCATAGGATCAGCTCTACATCTTTTTTTCTATACAATCTCTGACCCGAGGAGGTTCGTTTGGGATTTATCTTTTTAAATTCAGACTCCCAAAATCTTAGAACATATGCCGGGACACCGACAATCGAGCTGACTTCTCCAACCTTGAAGTAAAGTTTGTCCGGTACTTCTTTTTGATAGGGGGTATCGTTCTGCATTTTAATGTATTAACAAAAACTATTCGGCCGGCAAAGTTGCGTCAAACGTTTTTATGAGCTGGTTGGTAATGGTTTTATGAATATGATTAACGCTGTTATCTTCCAGGGTTTCTTCTAAAGATCTATAGGTTATTCTAAAGGACACACTTTTTTTACCTTTTGGAATCGGATCCCCGCTGAAAACATCAAACAGATGTAAATGTTCCACCAGTTTTTCCCGGAGCATTTCGACGGTTTTTATAATTTTATACGTTTCAATATCATTGTCAATGATAAGTGTGATGTCCCTTGATGTGGCCGGAAACTTTGGGATCGGGCGGGCGGATTTGGTGTCCGGAACCGATTGAATGAGTCGGTCGAAGTTAAGCTCGAAAATAAATGCCGTCTGCTTCAAATCGTAATTTTGAAGGACTTTTGGATGGACTTCTCCCACAAGGCCAATGGGTTCATTTTCCTCAAGAATTTGTGCCGTAAATCCAGGTGTTGTATATAAACAGAATTCCGGGGGCACCCGCGTAAACGTGGTCTTTACAATTCCTAAGTTTTTTAAGAGCTCTTCAAGCACACCTTTTATATCATAAAAATCACATTGGGTCTCCTTGGAGGACCAGGCCGAATCGATCCTGGTTCCTGTCCAGAGCCCTGCCAGCATTTCAATTTCATCAGGCTGATGGTCCTTTTGGCCGGTGTGAAAAAAGACATGGCCGATTTCAAAAAGCTTAAGATTTTTGTTTTGTACCGATATATTGAACCTCATTGTTTCAAGAAGACCCGGGATGAGAGATGTTCGCATCACCGCCTGATCTTCAGAGATCGGATTGAGGATGTCCATCATCTTTCTTTTAGGATCATCTTGCGGAAGTTCGAGATGGTCGCATGACTGTCTGCTGATAAAACTGTAATTTATGGCTTCACTGAATCCCAGGCCGGTCATCAGTACTTTTGCCCGGTCCCTTAAATCAATTTTTTTGTCAGGATGTCTGGCTTCGGCGGGTATCAGGGGAAACGTTGTTTCGATGTTATTGTAGCCGAACAGTCGGGCAATTTCTTCCGTAATATCTTCAAATCTTTTAATGTCGACCCTGCATGAGGGTGGCGTTACCTGAAGTTTGTCCTCATCTATTGTTTTAACGTCAAATTCAATGGACGTTAAATATTTTTCTATGGCCCCGGCATCCAGCCGGGTGCCCAGGTGTCGGTTTAAGCGCCGGGGACTGATATCGATGGTAGTGTCTGAAAACGGAAGTGGATATTCATCGATGATTCCTTTAACGCATTTGCCGCCGGTGATTTCAGCAATGAGCTGTGTCGCCCGATTTAATGCAATGACGGTTCCCTTGGGGTCCACGCCACGTTCAAAACGGTGGGATGCATCTGTGTTAAGGCCTGTTTTTTTAGACGTTTTTCGAATACAAACCGGATCAAAATATGCGCTTTCAAGTAGAATATTTGTTGTGGTATCCTCAATTTCTGAATTCAATCCGCCCATGACGCCTGCCATGGCCACCGGTTTTTTCCCATCGCAAATCATCAGCATTTCCGGATCAAGGCGGCGTTCTTTCCCGTCCAGGGTTATAAAGGTTTCGTTTTCCTGAGCCGTTCGAACCACAATCCGGTTTTCAGCAAGACGGTCAAAGTCAAAGGCATGCAGTGGCTGGCCGGTCTCCATCATCACGAAGTTGGTAATATCCACAATATTGTTGATGGGTTTTAAACCTATTGAAACCAGGCGATCCTGAAGCCAAAAAGGAGAAGGACCAACAATAACATCGAAAACAAGGCCGGCGGCATATCTCGGACAAAGGGCAGGGGCCATGATTGTCACTGAGGTGTGACCGGCAATATCGCCCATTGATTCCGGCAGATAAATTTCAGGATATGTGACCCGTTTATTTTCAATTGCGGCAATTTCGCGAGCGGTTCCGATGATACTGAGGCAATCGGGTCTGTTGGGCGTCAGATCGATTTCCAATACCGGGTCCGACAGTCCCAATGCCTTATTCAGTGAATCGCCCACCGATAGATTCTTGCCCAGCTCCATAATACCATGGGCGTTGCTGCCGAGTCCCAATTCGAGTTCGCTGCAAAGCATCCCTTCCGAGGTTTCTCCACGGATGGAACTTTTTTCAAGAACGGTTCCTCTTGGGAAACGGGTACCTGGAACAGCGCACGGTGCGAGCATATCTGTTTTGACATTGGGTGCCCCGCAAACAACAGAAATGATATTTGTACCGATATCTACGCGACAGAGTTTCAACGTATCAGAATTCGGATGGGGATCAATATTGACGATCCGGCCGACATGAACACTGTTCAAATAGTCGTACCGGTCCGAAACCGCCTCAACTTCAAGTCCGGCCATGGTGAGCGCATCAGCCAGATCATTTGTTTTGAGGTTAATGTCAACATACTCTTTTAACCAGCTTAAGCTAACCTTCATCTTAAAATTGCCTTAGAAACCTTAGATCATTTTCAAAATATTTTCGGATGTCATCGATACCGTATTTCAACATGGCAATCCGTTCCACTCCCATTCCGAAAGCAAATCCGGTATATCGGGTGGTATCGTATCCAACGTTTTCAAAAACAGCCGGATGAACCATGCCGGAACCCAGAACTTCCAGCCAACCGGTTTTCGAACATACCCTGCAGCCCTTACCTTTGCATATCACGCATCGGATATCGACTTCAGCACTGGGTTCGGTAAAAGGGAAAAAGCTGGGTCGAAATCTCAGACTGGTCTCAGGATCAAACATTTGATGGACAAAGGTCGTCAATATGCCTTTAAGATCCCCGAAGGATATATTTTTATCAACCAGAAGCCCTTCAACCTGGTGAAACATCGGTGTGTGTGTCAAGTCGGAATCACATCGATAGACCTTACCGGGTGCAACAATCCTCACCGGAGGATTCTGCTTTTCCATGATTCGGGGTTGGGTCGGTGAGGTGTGGGTTCTCAGAACAATGTTTTTGGAAATATAAAACGTGTCCTGCATATCCCTTGCCGGGTGATTTTTGGGAATATTCAGCGCTTCAAAATTATAATAATCGGTTTCAACCTCAGGTCCTTCAGCAACGTCAAAACCCAGCCGGATAAAAATGTCGCAAATTTTCCGGGTAATCTGGGTGATGGGATGCAAAGACCCTTGCGGCGCAATTCTTCCAGGGAGTGAAACATCAATCTGGTCGTCGATTTTCAAAGAGGATGTTTCAAGTGCTTTCAGAGCGTTTTTGAATAATATATCGAGATTTTTCTTTGTTTCGTTTGCGTTCTTGCCGGCTTGTGGTCTGATTTCTTCGGGCAGGCTAGAAATGTTTCTTAAAAATTGGGTGACCGCTCCTTTTCGGCCCAGGTAGCGGATGGAAATGGCTTTGATACTTTCTGCATCGGAAGCGGATTCAAGTTCATTCAGTGCATCCTGGTGAATCTGTTCAATGGTTTTTTCCAATGTAGTTCTACCTGTTCCTTAGTCAGTGTCCATCTTTAAATGGTCTTTTTGCCCAATCCGCCGGTCGAAGATGCCGCTGGCGGTGAGGCGGACAAGTCTCTGCGCCTGCCCTGTGAAATGCGGAGCCTATTTCTCTGGGGTTATACTCAAAAAATAATCCACCTGAGGCGGATAAATCCTCGGAATATAAAAAATATGCCTGCGATTATTTTTATCGCAGGCCTTGATCTTGAACAAAAACCCTCATTTATTAATGAACCCTAGTTGGGAAATTCGGTCTTGAGCTTCACATCCATATGATCGGCTGCTCCGGGTTATGATCATAATTGTTGAGCGGCCAAACCGGCAATTTGACTAAAACCCGAAGGATCCGATATTGCCAACTCGGCCAACACTTTTCGGTCCAACTCAACACCGGCAAGTTTCAACCCGTGAATGAATTTGCTGTAAGACAAATTGTTCATGCGTGCCGCCGCATTAATTCTGGCGATCCAGAGTTTTCTAAAGTCACGTTTTCGTACCCTGCGATCCCGGTATGCATACATGAGTGCCTTATCAACAGCGTCCGCTGCTGTGCGAAATAATTTGCTACGGCCGCCACGATACCCTTTGGCCAATTTTAAGACCTTTTTTCTGCGCCTTCTTGCTTTAAAACCTCTTTTAATTCTCATAAATTTTCTCCTAAACTTTATCCAAATCCGCTACCCATTCGGAAGCAGCAGTTTAAGTGCTTTTTTATTGGTTTTGTCAATGATTTGACTCTGCCTTAAACCACGTTTACGCTTTGTGGTTTTTTTGGTTAAAATATGACTTGCATGTGATTTCCAAAAAACGAATTTTCCGGTTCCTGTTTTTTTAAAACGCTTTGCAGCGGCTCTATTTGTTTTTATTTTTGGCATCTATAGTCCTTTCCGGTAATTTTAAAAAAATAGATGGCGTGAACCATGTCGGATTCCAGCCCACGCCATCTTCGCAGAAAATATTTTTAACAATTTATCTTTATGAAAAAGGCATAAAAACAACTTTTTACAGCAACATCAACAATCTGCCGATGATCGTTGTATAATAAAAAGGTTTTTAATCTCATGGATAAAAGCGTATCAGGGCATAATTATTTTGATGATGGTTTCGGTGCCAGAACCATAACCATTGTGCGACCTTCAAATTTGGGGGGCTGTTCGACTATGGCGATTTCTTCAGTTTCTTGAACAATCGTTCCCAGCAACTCCCTGCCCAGATTGGTGAGCGTAATTTCTCGTCCCCTGAAAATGACGGTGACTTTGACTTTGTCCTTTCTATCAAGGAACTTTTTAATATGATTGATCTTGGTATTTAAGTCATGTGCGCCGGTCTTGGGGCGTACCTTTATTTCCTTGAGCTGAAATGTGGTTTGTTTCTTTTTTGCCTCCTGTTTTTTCTTGGTCGTTTCATACTTGTAGCGGCCATAATCCATTATTTTACAAACAGGGGGGGTTGCGTTTGGAGAAATTTCCACCAAGTCAAGGCCAAAATCATTGGCAACGGCGATGGCTTTGTAGGTCGGGATTATACCAATCTGATTCCCGTCAGGGTCGATGACTCTGACCTCTTTTGCCCGTATATTTCGATTAATATTTATTCTATTTCCTCTGGTCCTATTTAAACTATTTGTACGTTTCGAAATAGCTATACCCACACCTCCTTAGCTATAAATTGTTGACGTTTTCATGAACATGGAACAAATTTCCTGATCATGACATGTTGTCTATCATTCGTCGGAAATGACATCTGAAATATATAAGAATATTAATAAATGCAAGAAAAAAATGCAAGAAAATAAAACGGCTTCAACGGCTGAGTGTATATTTGGCCAAAAGACTATTTTGCCAGTAAGAATTTTCCGGATTCTGGAAAAAGGCTTTGAAAAGTTCGAGGCTGTTTTGGCGCAAAATATGGGGCACAATTGAAATCTTTTGATTACGGTACAACGGCGTCAGTCCGGCCAGGTTACAGCCCGTACCACCACCCATAACATCTTCATAGGCGTAGACGACTTCGCCGATGCCGCTCAATAACAGAGCACCCAGACACATCAGGCAAGGTTCCATGGTACAAAATAAGGTGACGTGTCTGTTGTCAATATTTTCTTTGAGATTGACAAGATGCCTCAAGGCTATCATTTCAGCATGGTCAACCTCATTACCAAATCCAGCGCTCGTACCGCTACGGAAAGTGCTGACGATGATTCTGCCTTGATAGACCAGGACGCAACCCACTGGAAACTCTCCGGCATCTAACGCTTTTTTCGCCTGTTCTAACGCTTTTTTCATGAAATGTTCATAGTCCATAAGGATTACATGCCTCAATAAGTATGCAAATTAATTGGGGAGACCGCATTGTCTTTTCACGAGTGCCTAAAGTTAAAAGTGATCTAAAGTGCCTAAAGTTGAGGTAGCCCTAACGCGCTGTCATTAAAATATAATTGGTCAAAAAAATTCTTAACCCTGGCCCAGATAGGTCACCAATACTCTATACTCAAAAAGTCATGTTTGTAATGATACATAAGTCAAATTAATATATGAAGGATTCTCACTCTCCGAGGCGTAGGCTCTACAAGCCGGAGGCCAGGGCGGGCTTTTGCTCACTTTAGTTCACTTTAGACACTTTAAACTTTTTCATGCATAGAGTGAGTATACCAAGATATAAATACGTTACCGTATTTAAGAATATATGTACTTAGTAAGTCCAACTTTACAGTCTGCATATGGTATCATCACACGGACAAGCGCCGTCGACTTCATATGCATAGACGATTCTCGATTCAATTTCCGCCTGTTTGGCAGAGATCCGATTAAAATTCATTGTGGTTATCTTTTCAATGAGATCTCTCTTGGACGGTATCGATTGACAACCCTGGGCGACCACCTCACCGGTTTTTCCCTCTAAAATATCTGCGTCCTTACCATTTGTTACGACAACGATCGGGACCTGGTATGGTGCCACAAGTCTGGACGCCGCCAGCGCCGATCGCTGCCGGGTGACCAAGGAACCAGGGCCGTACTTGATGATCATACCAATTTTGCCTGACACATCAATCTCAAAATCGATCTTTATAATGGCACACTTTTCTCCGGCAGATACCCGGAGTTCACATCGGGGCTTAATCTCCTTTTTTAGGTAGCCTTTATGTTCCACAAGCAGCCGAGCCAGTTTCTGTCTGTATCTTTCGTCATGGGTGTCTCGGATGGTTTCACCGGTGATAAAATCGACCAGTTCGCCGAGAATGAGATGATGACCGTTCTTTTTTCCCAACTTTTGTTAACCCTTCCTATAACTTGAATAAACCAAAAAAATATTAATACTATTTAGTGCTTTTAAAATTTCGTGTTTTCGTGATTGATTATAATTTTTTACACAAAAAAGCACAACATTCAATCTTGATGCCTTATGAAGCGTAAAATAAGATTTGAGGGATGTAAAGTGCCAAATATTGCTTTACAATTTCATTTTCGTGTGAATAAGTGTGGTAACATGAGTATCCGTGAAGATTTTGAAAAGCGCGAAAAGGGGTTTATTTCTCCTTTTGGTTGCCTGAGCAGTGAATCCAGGGGACGCATGAAAAAGGAAGACCTTTGTCCTATCCGGACCGTATTTCAGGTGGATAGGGACAGGATTGTATATTCAAATGCGTTCAGGCGGTTAAAATATAAGACCCAGGTTTTTTTGTCTCCTTTGGGCGACGAATACCGAACCCGTTTGACCCATACGCTTGAAGTCTCTGAAATAGCAAGAACCATTGCCCGCGCCATGCGTCTGAACGAGGATTTGGTGGAAGCCATTGCATTGAGCCATGACCTGGGACATACCCCATTCGGACACGGCGGCGAGACCGTTCTTAAAGAGATTTTTTCACCCAACTTTTCCCATAATAAACAGAGCCTGCGTGTGGTTGATGTACTGGAAAATAACGGCCAGGGCCTTAATCTTACCTATGAAGTGCGAGACGGGATTTTAAAGCATTCCAAGGGCTATGGGAAGATCATACCCGATGATCCCGATGAACAGGCTTGTACCATTGAAGGCAATGTTGTTCGCGTTGCCGATATCATAGCCTATCTGAATCATGATTTGGATGATGCGATCAGAAGCGGTGTTATTGGTCACCACCAGGTACCGGATTCGTGTATTAAGATCCTTGGGCAGACACACTCGGAGCGGGCCAATACCATGATCAAGGATCTTGTGTTTTCAACGTATGTTGATAATGGCAAGCTGGTTTTGCAAATGAGCGACAAGGTGTATTCCACCATGACAGTATTAAGAGAGTTCCTTTATGAAAAGGTCTATCGTTCACCACAAGTGCACAAAGAGTTTGAAAAAGCAAAAAAAATTTTATCAGAACTTTATTCCTGCTTTTTAAAAAATGGAGACTTGCTTCAAAAAGGGCTTAAAGATATGAGAATATCAGAGTGCAACCACAACATCCAACCCAGCGAAAGAATCGTTTGTGATTTCATCGCCAGCATGACAGACCGGTATGCGCTGACGCTCTACCAAAAAATCTTTTTCCCCTCGCCGCAATTTTAACCCAATTATGATTTAATATGAAAGAATCATTGAGTCGCCTGAATATGTCGGTCGGAATCGGTCAAAACATCCACATTCCTTTTATGGACCGTTTAAAAAAGATCTATGCAGCCATGGATCGAAAATACCGGGAAGCGGCGGATTATTATGGTTTCGAATGTACCGTATGTGAAGACAGTTGTTGTTTTACCCGCTTCTATCACTATACACTCATCGAATATCTCTATATTAAGGAAGGGTTTCATTGTCTTGAACATGAGAAACAGGCCGAGATGAAGCAACGGTCTTTGGCTGTATGCCGGAAAACCGATGAGGCTGATAAGAAGGGAATGCCTGTGCGGCAAATGTGCCCGCTCAATGTCGAGAGCCTTTGTGTTCTGTATCCGCATCGGCCCATGATATGCAGATTGCACGGTATTCCCCATGAACTCCAAAGGCCCGGCCAGGGAATATTAAATTCTCCGGGTTGTGGTACCTTTGCCCGGCAATGCCATAAAATGGAGCGTTTTAAATTTGACCGAACACCTTTTTACATGCAGATGGCAGCGCTGGAAAAGGAGATGAAACAGGCCGTTGGGATGACACAAAAGATTAAAATGACCGTTGCGCAGATGATTGTCACGTTTGATGATGGGTAATGGACGACGGTAATTGGCAACACTTTAGCTTTTTGAAAACATTGCCGCTTCAGGTATAATTAAATTTTTGCTGAAAGATCACGCCAAAGGCGGATAAAACTCGTGAATAAGGGTTCGTAATGAAAGAACTCGCCCGGGTTATTTATAAAGATCTCTGCTTTAACAGGGAGTTTCATCCATAAAATTAAATCGCCGATGGTTCTTTCAAAACGATTCCTAATTCACTCAGACAGCTTTCAGTCAAAAATTTAATCATACCTGAAGCTCTTTCTTGTTGGGCGTAGCTGAAAGCGAAGACCAATGAAACCGATTCGATTCAAAGAAATAAACCATTACGATATTTAAAAAATTATGAAATATATAAAGACTGAAGACATTGGCAAGCTGCCCGGCAGAAGGCTTAAAAAGAATGACATCTTTAAATTTCAGTGTTACCCGGGTATTGCCTGTTTTAATCGATGTTGCCGCAATCTTAACCTGTTTTTGTATCCTTATGATATTATCCGCTTAAAGCACCAATTACATATGACGTCCGATCACTTTCTGGATAAATACGTGGATGTTGTTTTAAGGCCTTCTAATTTTTTCCCGGAAGTCCTTTTAACCATGTCAGACAACCCGGAAAAAACTTGTCCTTTTTTAGATACATCCGGGTGTACCGTTTACCCGGATCGTCCCGATACATGCCGTACCTTTCCTGTGGAGCAGGGCGTTTTTTATGATGCCGAGCATGATAAAACAGAGCCTGTTCATTTTTTTAAACCCCCTGATTTTTGTTTGGGACAGCATGAAGAAAAAGAATGGAGCGTTCAAACATGGTCAACAGACCAGGATGCCGTGATATATAATAAAATGACCGCCCGCTGGTCAGAGTTGAAGCGGTTGTTCCAGCAAGACCCCTGGGGATCCCAAGGACCGGAAGGGCCCAGGGCGAAGATGGCGTTTATGGCCACGTACAATATCGATCAATTCCGGGATTTTTTGTTTAAAAGCACGTTTTTAAAACGGTATAAGGTAACATCCAAAATTTTAAAAAAAATCCGCTCCAATGATATGGAATTGATGAAATTCGGTTTTGAGTGGGTAAAATTTTACATCTGGGGGATTCGGTCCAAGCTCTTCAGGCTAAAGTAACTCCGCTTCTTCCGAGACTTTGCCCGGAAGAAGTGACCCCTTCGAGGCAGTTATTTCTGCCCATGGTTTGAAACTCGAAACTTGATACTTGAAACTATAAAAAGGCATTCTGCCATTTCTAAAATGCCCTAATCCTTATCCTTCCAGTTTCAAATTTCAAGTTTCTTTTCGTTTACAAAAACAATAGGTTTATAAACATCGACAACATTTTGTCGATGTTGCGGCGTTAAGCGCCTAATATAAGATTCAGGGATTAGAGCACGCCTTTTGGCATGGGCACAACTTTATCGCTACCGAGCACATAGCCGCCATCCAGCCTTACCACGCTGCCGGTCATAAAGGGCGCATCTTTGATCATAAAAAGTACGGCCCTTACCACATCTTCTAAGGTGCCGATTCGTGCAAGCAATGTATGGTCGATAATTGCCGCTTTTTGTTCATCGCTGAGCAAGCCCCATCCCCGGGTATTTCTTCCGTGCCGGGTTTCAACCAGCCCCAGCATAATTTCATTGACGCGAACTTCCGGTGCGCCCATGCGTGCCCAGGTTTCGGTTAAAAGGGAAATTCCCCGATTTGCTGATGCATACCCCTCATTGAATATATAGCCGGCAGGGCCTGACCGTCCCACAATAGCGGCAATGGAGGAAAGGTTTATGGCAACACCGTCTTTGGACGCTTTAAGATATGGCAGGGCAGATTCAAACACCCACCTTTTGGCACGCAGGGTGGTGGCCATTTCAAGATCCCACTGTTTTTGATCGTACGATCCGTGAACCACCGGCCATCCCCCCCGCTCAATATTGTTAATCAAAATGTCAAGCCGGCCGAAACGATCCACGACCTTTTCGACTAATCCTTGAATTTTGTCGGTTTCAAGCAGGTTTGTTTTGATGATCAGATGGTCCTGACCGGTTTCGGCAAAGTCCTTTTGCAAATCATCCAGGCTTTCTTCCCAGTCAAAATAGTTGAGAGCGACGCGGGCTCCATTTTGTGCAAGGGCAAGCCCGATGCCTTTTCCGATACCTTTTATGGCGCCTAATACCAGAGCGACTTTGTTTTTGATTGTCATATTTTTCACCCGTATTTATTTAGACAGGATGAACAGGATAGACTTGATTGTTAGCGATATAAATCCGGATATTCTGTTAATCTTGTCCAGTTTTGCCAAAAAGGGTCTTTTTGATCCATCGATGCCCCAGTTTTAACAGTTCGACATCATCATTTTTGACAATATCCAACGTTTTTTCGTCCAGGTTCCAATGATCAAGAATATGTTGTTCAAATATGTGAGATTTAAATGTGTCAATGTCATACAGTGCCATGTGAAAAACGAATCTTGATTTGATATCCAATGGTCCGGGAATGAGGCGATTTTTAAGACTGATGATTTCCAACAACATATCATTCATTTCATTATAAAAACCAATATCCTGATTTTTAATCCATTCCCGTATGGAACAGGTTCGTCCCTGTTCAAAACCCAGGCAGTGCGGTTCTTTTAAAAGGATATACTGTTCCGTGATTTTGTTTGTTTCTCTGGAACGAGATGCCATTCGTATCAGCGGATAGGTCCTGCACGATGATGGTCGGTCCTGGTAGACGCTGCATCCTGAGGACGTTACAAATGGACATTTAAGTTTATGAGGATGATCTGTCTTTAAAGTTATTATGGGAAGACCGGTTTCAGGGCCGGTTTGTTGGGTGGTATAACGCTCAAGAAAGAGAAACGATGATAAACCGAGTCGATGTTTCAAACGCAATATGTCGTAAGGGGTGAGAAATTGGTTCAGGTCCCGGCAACACTCATTGAAACAGGGCACCTTTTTTGAGCATGAAAATAAAAATGTGTCATTTACCGAAAGGGGCGTCATGTTGTTTTCCATATAAAAGTTTTCCTTAACAAATTTTTTAGCCTTCTATATTGCATTGGCGTTGCTGAAAATTAACGGTGCAAAACTCGACCAATGAATAATCTCATGACCAATGACCAATTCGACAAAACCTGTCAACCAAAAAATGTAATTCGATATCTGAGGGGTCGGGGAATTTTTCTAAATAGTCGCTCCATGGATAATCTTTTTTTAAAACGCGTGATCACGCCCGAGGCGGATAAAACTCGTGGCAAGGGCTCGTAAAGAAAGAACAGGAATCCATCTTTGAAAAATCAATAGGTTTGACACACCATCTGCAATTTCTTTTAAAGATACGATTTTGGCATGCACCTGTTCTTTCTTTGGGCTTCGCTTTAAGCTTCGGGCTTCGCTTTAAGCTTCGACCCAACAAGAACGATCCCTATGCCACTCAAACAGCACCCGCTTTAAAAAAAGATCATCCATTCCGCTATTACTCAAGGATTTAGAAGAGAAACTCCCCGAGAGCTTAATTAGATATCTTATCACGTCACAATTTGAAGCGCTCAGTTTAGGCAAAATATAAAAGTCCATAACGTACTGCAAATCTATCAGGATGGCCTCAATACGTCTATAAAAATGTCCAAATACTGTATGAAATTCATATCCTGAACGATTTATATAACATGAATCGGTTAAAGCACAATATATGGTGTATATCAGATTATTTTAGCCTAAATAAAGATTCCATCAAATCTTTTAAAAAAAGGCCTATAAATTTATAATTTAGTTTTCCAAAAGTTCTTGACAAGAATAATGTTAATTGTTATCTAATCCCTTTGATATCTGTGTCTTATGTATCTTGTTGATTTTATAATATATTGTTTATTTGATGATGGTGAATTTTAAAATCGCCCCTAAGGGTGATTGGGTAAAAATAAAGCGGAAACTTTTTAAGACGAATAACAATTGAGGGTCTTTTGAGACCAAAATTACGAAGGGAGGTGCAAAAAGCTTACAAATTGTACCAGAGACTATTTTTAAGAGGTTAACATACTGAAATTTTTACAACAGAATTAGGAGGTAATTAAATGCCAAGTTTCGTAATTGCAGAAAAATGCGATGGCTGCAAGGGCGGCGATAAGACCGCTTGCATGTACATTTGTCCCAACGACCTGATGGTTCTGGAACCCAATGAAATGAAGGCTTACAATCAGGAGCCGGATCAGTGCTGGGAATGTTTTTCATGCGTAAAGATCTGCCCTACACAGGCAATCGAGGTTAGAGGTTATGCTGACTTTGTGCCGCTGGGAAGCAGCATTATGCCCATGCTTGGAACCGAGGATGTTATGTGGACCTGTAAGTTTAGAAACGGTACCATCAAGCGCTTTAAGTTCCCCATCCGGACAACCCCTGAAGGCGCTGCCAATGCGTATCTGGATCTTGTCGGAAAAGACCTTGACAGTGAACTGCTTTCCACCGAAGAGGCTGACGGCAAAGAGATGTGTGTACCCATAGCAACTGTTTAGTAAAAGTTTATATAGATCCAGTAAAATGACAACACACGATTATAATATATTTTAAGGAGGATGTAATATGGCATTACCGAATAAACCTTTGGGAGAACTAAAAGCTGTCAGGGATCCGGAAGTTGAAGAGCGCGAAGTTGACATCCTGATCGTGGGCGGCGGCATGGCTGCCTGCGGAACTGCTTTCGAGATCAAGAAATGGGCACCTGACAAGAAAATCCTGCTGTGTGACAAAGCTGCTATGGAGCGTAGTGGCGCTGTTGCCCAGGGTCTTTCAGCAATCAATACATATATCGGAGAAAATACACCGGATGACTATGTGCGAATGGTTCGCAACGACCTCATGGGGATTGTCCGTGAGGACCTGATTTTTGATCTGGGCTGTCACGTTGATGATTCCGTCTTTCTGTTCGAGGAATGGGGTCTTCCCATGTGGAAACTGTCCGATGACGGAAAGAAAATGGACGGCAAAAAAGGCCAGAAAATGGGGACCTTGAAGTCCGGCGCCAAACCGGTCCGTACCGGCAAATGGCAGATCATGATTAACGGCGAATCCTACAAAAGAATCGTTGCCGAAGCGGCCAAACTGGCCCTTGGCGATGAAAATATCCTGGAACGTTGCTTTATCGTCGAACTTCTTCTGGATGCCAACGAAGAGAACCGGATTGCCGGCGCCGTCGGTTTTTCCGTTCGTGAAAACAAAGTCTACATCATTAAATGCAATACCATGATGGTTGCCTGCGGCGGCGCTGTTAACATCTACCAGCCCCGCAGCGTCGGCGAAGGTAAAGGCCGTGCCTGGTATCCGGTATGGAACGCCGGCTCTACCTACACCATGTGCATGAAGGTCGGTGCCGAGCTGACCATGATGGAAAACCGGTTCACCCCGTCCCGTTACAAAGACGGTTACGGCCCGGTCGGTGCCTGGTTCTTGCTCTTCAAGGCCAAAACCGTCAACGGTCTGGGTGAAGGCTACGTGGGCAGCGCGGCAGCTCAGGCAGAGCTTCAGAAGTATGCGCCCTACGGTACAGCGGCCATTACGCCGACCTGTCTGCGTAACCATCTGATGCTCTTTGAGATGAAGGAAGGCCGTGGCCCGGTCATGATGGATACGGTCACAGCCCTTAAAGAAATGGGTGGAAAGCTGGACAAGAAAGAAATGAAGGCCCTGGAATCAGAAGCCTGGGAAAACTTTCTGGATATGACCTGCGGACAGGCCAACCTGTGGTGCGGCACGAACACCGAGCCGGACAAGAAGACCTCAGAGATTATGCCCACCGAGCCGTATCTGCTGGGATCCCATTCCGGCTGCTGCGGACTGTGGACTTCCGGGCCTGATTATGACTGGGTTCCCGATGAATACAAGATCCGCTACAAAGACAAAGTCTATAACCGTATGACCACCGTAAACGGTCTGTTTACCTCCGGTGACGGTGTGGGCGGTTCCGGTCACAAATTTTCATCCGGTTCCCACGCCGAAGGACGGATTTGCGCCAAGTCCATGGCCCGGTTCGTACGTGACAATGCCGACTTCAAACCGACCCTGAGCCAGTCCAAAGAAGAGCTGGTGGACCTGATTTACAAGCCGGTAAGAACGTTCCTGGATCATAGGGATTATACCACGGCCATCAATATCAACCCAAATTATCTCAAGCCCGAAGGGATGATGTATCGCTTGATGAAGGCCACCCATGAGTATGGTGCCGGCACGGCTACCTACTACATGACCAGTTCCAAGAGTCTGGAAATCATCATGGACATGCTTCTGATGATGCGCGAAGACTGCGAAAAGCTGGCAGCCGGTGACCTCCATGAGCTGATGCGCTGCTGGGAAATCGAGCACCGCATCTGGACGGTTGAGTCTCACCTGCGTCACATCCAGTACCGGAAAGAAACCCGTTATCCGGGATTCTACTATCAGGCAGACTATCCGGGACAGGATGACGAGAACTGGTTCTGCTTTGTCAATTCCAAGTATGATCCAAAGGCAAAACAATGGGATATCTTCAAGAAAGATTACATCCAGATTATCCCTGATTAATGCTGAATCAGTTTTAACCTAATGTGATACGCCTCCAGGCGTCTTTGAGACGCCTGGAGGTTTTTATTAAGAAAAGTAACCTTTCAAATGTATTTTGCCTTCAGGCAATATCCCCAAGACCAAAAATAGTGTCCGTTTGCTCAAGGGTTTTACCTTAAGGTGTTATGTTAAAACCTTTGAGCATGTGGACACTTAAAATGTATTTTATAAGGATATCGCCTGAAGGTATCTAACACCGGCAAAAAGAATTTAATCGTAAACGTAACAATGCATGGAGGGATAGCATGACAGAAGACAAAGCAACCCCTGCAAACGGAAGCATTTTGGTTGTTGGAGGAGGGATTAGCGGGTTGACCACGGCCCTTGAGGCTGCCGAAGTGGGGTATGAGGTGTTTTTGGTCGAAAAAAATCCTTACCTGGGCGGAAGAGTGGCACAGCTGAATCAATATTTTCCAAAGCTATGCCCTCCAACCTGCGGTCTGGAAATCAATTTTAGAAGAATAAAGGATAATCCGAAAATCAAGGTTCTTACCCAGGCAGAGGTCGAAAAAGTCGACGGTACCCCGGGAAGCTATGACGTATCCGTAAAGCTGAACCCCAGGTATGTCAATGAAAATTGCACCTGCTGCGGTGATTGCGAGGCAGCCTGTGAAACCGAGATTTCCAGTGATTTTAATTTTGGAATGAACACAATCAAAGGCGCTCATCTGCCTTTTGAAATGGCTTTTCCGGCCCGTTATGTAATATCTTCTCAGATCATCGGGACAGATGACGCCCAGCGTTGCAAGGATGCCTGTAAATACGACGCCGTCGATCTTGACATGGAAGCCAAAACCACAAACCTTAAGGTTGGCGCCATTGTCTGGGCTACGGGTTGGGAACCTTATGACGCCGCCAAAATTGACAATCTTGGTTTTGGTCAGTACCCGAACATTATCACCAATATGATGATGGAAAGGCTGGCTGCGCCCAACGGTCCGACCAAGGGGAAAATTACCCGCCCGTCGGACAATAAAGAACCCGAAAGTATTGCCTTTGTTCAGTGCGCCGGCTCAAGAGACGAAAATCACCTTCCCTATTGTTCCTACATCTGCTGCATGGCGTCTTTGAAGCAGACCACATACATTCGGGAACAGTATCCCGACTCAAAAGTCTACATTTTTTATATCGACGTTCGGGCACCGGGTCAGCGGTATGAAAAGTTTTACCAGACGATCAAAGAAGATGAGAATGTCTTTTTGATTAAAGGTAAGGTTGCCGAGGTGAATGAAGACCCTGGAACAGGAAATATCACCGTGGTGGCAGAAAATGCTGTTACCGGCGAAAAGATCAAGCAAACCGTTGAAATGGCAGTTCTCGCCACCGGTATGCAGCCGACAGCCGCAACAGTCAAACTGCCTGCCGACCTCAAGTATAACGAAGACGGTTTTATCATCAACGATTTTGAAAAGGGCGGAATGTTTGCCACAGGATGCGCCAATAAGCCGTCGGATGTTGTCTCGGCAAATCAGAATGCCACCGGCATGGCCCTTAAAGCGATTCAAACCCTGGTGAGGAAGTAGGAGGTTATCCATGGATAAAAAGTATTGTGTATATATTTGCACAGGATGCGGCATCGGGGATGCCCTTGAAATGGAAGATCTGTGCGAAGTTCCGGAAGAAGAAGGTTTTCCTGTTGAAACTCACCCGTTTTTGTGCGGAAAGGAAGGGGTTGAGCTTATCAAAAAGGGTATCGCCGAGGATGGGTACAATACCCTGGTTATTGCGGCATGTTCCCGCCGGGTCAATTATGATGTCTTTAATTTTGAGGGCTGTATCGTTGACCGTGTGAACTTAAGGGAACAGACGGTCTGGTCCCATCCCAGATCCGAATTTCCGGCACTCACTGAAGAGCAAAAAGATGATGAAGAACACTTTGACCGCCTTCAGATGCTGGCCGAAGATTATCTGAAAATGGGAATGGCAAAGGTTAAAAAGATCGACCTGCCGGAACCGTACAAGCTTGAAACCTTAAGCAGAAAAATTCTGGTCATCGGCGGCGGTATCACCGGTATTTCGGCGGCTTTAGATGCTGCCAAAGCCGGTTATGAAACAACTATCGTCGAAAAAGAATCGGCAATTGGCGGCTATGCAGCCAAAATTCGTAAACAGTTGCCCACCGAAGATCCTTATGAAAACCTTGTGTCACCGGTTATTGAAGGCAAAATCAAAGAACTCGAAGCTTATGACAACATTACCGTTAAAACCGAAATCGTGGTTGCCCGTATCGCCGGTGAGCCCGGGGATTTTACAGTGACATTGAAAAAGCCCGGTGAAAAAATCGAATTTGACGTGCCTTTCCCGCTGCCAGAAGAAATGAAGTTCGATGAGAACGGTAAAGAACTGGATGTTGAAGAACAACATAAGCGTTATCTGGAATACAACAAGGGCAAGGTCGATATTTTAAAGTTCGATCCCAATGGCGAAAAATTCGGGGCTGTGGTGCTGGCTGCCGGATGGCGCCCGTTTGAACCCAAAGGTGATGAATTTGCACACCTGGGTTTCGGCGAGCTGCCGGATGTGGTCACCAACCACCAGTTTGAGGAGATGGCGGCCAAAGGCAAGATTACCACATCTGACGGCAAAGAAGCCAAATCCGTTGTCTTTGTTCAATCTCCGGGAAAAGGCGACGATGATGCAGACTTTGATTACGCCGGTTCGGTGACCAGCATGGTTGCCCTCAAGCAGGCCAAATACGTACGTGAAGATTACGACGACGCCAAGGCCTATATCTTTTATCAGCATATGCGAACCCCAGGCCTGATGGAAAACTTTTACAAGAGTATCCAGCAGGATGAAGGGATCTTTTTGACCAAGGGCGACGTGATCAATGTTTCCAAAAACGGCGACGGTATGATTGTCGAGGCCGATAATACCCTTTTGGGAGAAAAGGTCAAGGTCAAGGCTGATATGGTGGTGCTGGCCACCGGCATGGTTCCGGCTACCGTGGATGACCCGGTGGTGAATTTGGCGTATCGCCAGGGACCGGCGTTTCGCGACATTGGTCTTTTTGAAGGATATTGTGACTCAAATTTCATTTGTTTTCCCTATGAAACCCAGCGGACCGGCATTTATGCTGCCGGTGCCGTTCGGCGGAGCATGACCATGGAAGAATCCATGGAAGATGCCACCGGAGCGACCCTCAAAGCGATTCAATGCATCGAATCGGTAAATCGCGGTGTTTCCGTGCATCCTCGGTCCGGTGATATGACCTTCCCGGATTTTTTCTTCCAAAGATGCACCCAGTGCAAGCGGTGTACGGAAGAATGTCCCTTTGGCGCCCTGGATGATGATGAAAAGGGAACCCCAAAGCCGAATCCGGCCCGTTGCCGGCGCTGCGGCACCTGCATGGGCGCCTGCCCGGAACGGATTATCGGTTTTGCCGATTACAATATCGACAGTGTCGGATCCATGGTCAAAGCCATCGGCGTGCCTTCTGAAGATGATTATGACGAGCCCCCTTTCAGGATTGTGGGGTTTGTATGTGAAAACGATGCCTATCCGGCACTGGACATTGCCGGTTTGAACCGGCTTGTCTATTCAGCCGACGTTCGGTTTATTCCGATTCGTTGCCTGGGTTCAATGAATGTCATCTGGATCAAGGACGCCCTGGCCCAAGGTATGGATGGGGCTTTTCTTTTGGGCTGCAAGCATGGTGACGACTACCAGTGCCACTTTGTCAAAGGGAGTGAGCTTGCGGACATCCGAATGAAGAAAATCGGGGACGCTCTTTCGAGTCTGGCTCTTGAAGATGAACGGGTGACCCAATTCACGATTGCCATCGACGAGTATGACAAGCTGCCCAAAATGATCAATGACTTTGTAGAACTGGTTGAAGATCTGGGTCCGAATCCGTTCAAGGGATTCTAATAATTGAGGATTGAAGATTGAATATTGAAAATTGAAATCGCTCTTTATTAATCAATCTTCAATCGACAATATTCAATATTCAATGTTAGAGGAGGTATTCATATGACAGACAAATACCTGATAGAGCCTGATGTCGGTTTTATTAAAGAAATCGTCGGGCTTGGGGGTGACACTTTAAAAAAGTGCTTTCAATGCGCGACCTGCTCGGTGGCCTGCCCCATTTCTCCGGACACAAAACCTTTCCCTCGAAAGGAGATGATTGCGGCGTCCTGGGGGTTAAAGGACAGACTTGTCGGCAATCTTGATATCTGGCTGTGTCATAATTGCGGGGATTGTTCGACCTTGTGCCCTCGCGGAGCAAAACCGGGTGATGTTTTGGATGCCGTTCGTTCTTACGCCATTGCAGATTATGCGGTGCCCAAATCAGTGGGGAAAGCGGTTAACGATCCTAAAAAACTCCCCATTCTCATGGGGATTCCCGTAGTCATTTTTATTGTTCTGGGCCTTATCACAGGTTTGCTCGACTTTTCACCACCTTTGGGGGAACACGGGATAGCACATCATCTGTTCTTTTCAACCTGGCTGGTGGATATGATTTTTATCCCATTGGCAATATGGGTGGTGGTGATTTTCGCCTTAGGACTGAAAAGATTTATCGTTGATATCCATGAGAATGCTGTTTTGGAGGGAAAAACAGAGAAAAAAGAATTCGAATTGATGGGATTCATCAAGGCGATTCCCAGTATTTTACCGACCATTTTAAAACATGACAAGTTCTCGGAATGTTCTGAAAACAAAGACCGTGCCACCGCCCATCTCATGGTATTCTGGTCATTTGTGGGGCTTTTTGTTGTCACCAATATATTCTTTGTTGTGCTCTATGTGTTCCAGCAGCATGGGCCCTATTCGCAATTGAATCCCGTGAAATGGCTGGCAAATGTCGCCGGGGTGGCCCTGATTATCGGCAGTGCTTTGATGATTAAAAACCGTCTGGCTAAAAAAGATCAGACCTCCACATACAAGGACTGGTATCTGCTGGGACTGGTACTGGGACTCGGTGTGACCGGTGTACTTAGCGAAGCCACAAGACTGGCGGGAATGGCCGGTGTGACGTACGTGATGTATTTCATTCATCTGGTTTTTGTTTTTAATCTGTTTGCGTTTTTGCCGTTTTCAAAGCTGGCCCATCTCGTCTACCGAACCGTGGCCATGGCATATAATGAGTGGTCCGAACGCAAATAGCCGCAAGCTATAAATTCGAACGACAACCAAAAGGGGATACGTTAATCTTATCCCCTTTTCTTTTTCCACCCTTTATAGCAATTTCCAAAGTAACGTTCCGTTTTGACCGCAGTATAATTCCGTTAGAGGACGGGTTTTTTCTTTATGGATCGTTATAATAATTTGTGCTATGAAAACTGATAGAACCTTTATAAAATCGTTACACGATGTTATAAAAAGTAGAATTTGAAGGTGAAAAGAAAAGCATATGCCCCCCCATTATATTTTGTATTCACAAGAAGACAATAAGGCGTACAGCGAGGACGGGATCGATCTGACCCTGGTTCGCTGGATGCTCTCGCTTACCCCGACAGAACGGTTAAACGTATTACAACAGAATATGTTATCCATGGACATGCTGAAACATGCAGGAATCCGTGCCACAAATCATTGAAAAGGATCTGGGATATGCCGATTTGATCGGACATTCGGAAGAAATCCAAATCGAAAATCTGGCAATTCGCATTCTAAGTCTTGAATATCTTATCGAAATCAAAGAGGAAACCCCTCGAGAAAAGGACCGTCTGATACTCCCGGTTTTGAAGCACACCTTGAAAGAAAGAGAGAAAACCAAAAAAGCATCGAACCTATAATTGTTTGATTTATAGATCAAGAGGGATTGATTCCGAATGAATATATTCAAAATAAAAGATGCTGGCTATATCACACAGGTTTTTAAAGGCTGAATTTTCGTGACATAATCTCCATAAAGCACAGCCCATGCCAAATTTGAGCTCTGTTTTGGATATCACAGCATTACCTGCCACCTGGAATTGAACATATCACAACAATTTGGAATTCGAAAAGAAAGATTTTGTGGTCGGCTGTCATAAAAATTTAATGCGCATTATTTTGAGATACCTTTATGACGTATCTCAGTTTCATGTGAAAATAGGTACTTGCAAGGTATCACAAGGCATCACAGTTTTTCACTCGCCTGATTGTTATCGGTATCTCAATATATCAAAAGTTTGAAGACTGAAAGGCGGATACAATAACTGGTAGTCCTACCTTGATTCATTTATTAGGTAACAGTTAATTGCAAAAATAAGACCACTAAGCTGACTTTCTGCGTTTGCGTTCCTTAACGATAATTTCAAGTTCCTTGCTCATCTGGCCGGCAATTGCCGTATTTTCTTCTGCTCTTCTCGCCAGGTATGGTAAGGTTGATTCAACCGGTCCATAGGGAAGGTATTTGCTAACGTTGTAGCCGGCATTTGCAAGGTTGAAGCTTATATTATCACTCATACCACAAAGCTGTGAAAAATAGATGTGCGGGTGGTTGTTGGGAAGTTTTTTTTCAGCCATGTAATGAGCCAACAATTTGCAACTGTATTCATTATGGGTTCCCAAACAAATTTCTACAACATCAATATTATCAAAGGACAATTTCAACGCCTTATTGTATTCTTCATCTGTTGCAGATTTAGTGGGAGTAATGGGAGATGGGTACCCAAGATTGCGCGCTCTTTCTCTCTCTTTTTCAAGGTAGGCGCCCCGCACGATTTTTACACCTATTTTATAAGAGCCAGATCTGGCCTGTTCTATCAATTGTTTAAGATAATCAACACGATCCCACCTAAACATCTGTATGGTGGTAAAAACGATGGCTCTATTCTTATTGTATTTCGACATCATTTCTTCAGATAGACTGTCTATTGCGCCTTGGATCCAACTTTCTTCTGCATCTATATAAATGGGCTTACCAGCTGCGTTAGAAGCTTCACATATCTCTTCAAGCCTATTTTTTATTTTTCTCCATTCTTGTTCCTCATCTTCGGAGAGGACATTTTTGGATGTGATCTTTTCAAGCAACTCAAATGAACTAATGCCGGTTATTTTCATACAAGTACAAGGGATATTTTCGTTTGATTTAGCTTCTTCGATAATATTTATTAACTCGTTCTTCGTATTTTCAAAACCACTCTCGTCCTCACTCCCCTCAACAGAATAGTCCAGTATTGTTCCTACACCTGCCTTGCCCAGCTTAGTTATTACCTTAGAATATTCTTCTCTGTTTTCGCCACCACAAAACTGCTTGAAAACAGTGGCTTTGATTATAGGTTTTACAGGTAAGCCTATTGATAAGGAAAATTTTGCAGCCTGGGAAAGGAATTTAACCAGGAAAGGGCTTTTCGTTAACCAAAATATAAGATAAGACAAAAACAATTCCTTATCCGATTTATGCTGAAAAGAGATAGATGTATCTTCAAAAGAAACAGGCGAATTTAACTCTGTAAATTCTTTTACTTTGTTCATGATCTTTTCCTTTTGTTGAATTGCAATATAAAAAGAACTATTGCTTTAGTCATGCTTCTCCTATAGAAAGTCGTTGCGGTTCTCCTGCAAAAAATACGATGGGCATTCAAACGACATATCTCCTGGGCTCGAATCTTTGAAAGAAAAATTTACACCGTTATCCGCCAGCAATCATGGGCATGAGATGCACTATAGCATTTTCAGGGATCAGGGTTTTTTCAAAATTCGGTTTGGATATGTATTTATTATTTACACGGATAACAACATAGGGGTATTGATCCTCTAAATCCTTAAGCAGGTCTGAAACCGTCATTGACTCTTGCCAGGGGTGGTTTTTGTCATCGACGCTGATCATCTACTCGACTCCATGCGCCTTGAGTACTTCCATTACCTCGGGAAAATTAATACCCAGCCGCTTTACGGTCCCAACTTTAGGAATGCCATCTTGTGTCCATCCCCTGCGCTTATAAACAGCATCCTTGAGTTTTTCATACTGTTCTTGACGGAACTCGCGCAGTTTGGCTACTTTTTCCTCTGTAGGTTTATCTGTAATATCTACTTTGTATTTCTCCATTAGTTCCCCGTCATAGCGTTCCTGGCGGGACTCATATTCAGCCACTGTCACCGGACCCATTGCACGGTAAGGAATGTTATCATGTTCTCGACGCCCGAAACCCATCTTCAGGTTGAAAATGCGTTGAAAATTATAAACCGCCTCACTCATTGTAATCAGTCCATCAGGGGTTGACTGTCTTCCCGTAACAGAACTGAAATATTGCGCATACCATTCGACATGTTTGATAACTTTGGCGGGTTCAGGGGTGTCCTTATTGTCCACGGGAACGATATCGTTCCATGGAAGCTTACATAAACCGCACAAACTGAACCAGGTGCGAAACATGGGAAACCAATGCAGCGCCTCTGCCTTCTGCTCAAAGGTGGGCATATGGTTTTGTACCATATCAAGAATGATCAACCAGGCTTCGTCATGTTGAGGCCCTTTGAGCGCCAAACCGAATCCGCCCTGCTGGGCCAGCGACTCTTTTGAAACATACTCGGCAAATTCAAGCCCCTTGGCCTCCATACCAATGTCTTGCAATATCGAGACGTCAGCACCATAGTTAGTGGCAAAGATCGTCTTCATTTTGCGGATGCCCTGGCCAACAATCTTGCCGAAGCCCTCTCCTCGAGCCATTTGATGCAATAGCTCCAGTGCAGCCAGCCGATTTCCGAAATGAAGCGCCAAGCCCCCAGTATGGCTCTGGTTGATCAGGCCCATCTCGAAACACTCCATAACAAATGCAATACTGGTCCCTACGGAAATCGTATCCAGCCCGTAGGCATCACAATAAAAATTCATCTCTACAATGGTAAACGGATCAAAGACACCGATGTTTGAACCGCATCCGGCAATGGTTTCGTACTCCGGGCCGTCCACAAAGACCTTTTGTCCTTTGTAGGGACCTGTAAACGGGATAAAATCCTTGACACCGTGTGAACAGGCTACGGTGCAGCCCATCCAGCATCCGTCAAAACCCGGATCAAACAAGTGCTGATAAACATCTCGTCCGATAAGATTGGCCCCCGGGTGCTGTCCGTACTTAAAATTGTGGGTGGGGAGCAGATCAAAATCATTCATGATCGGAACGAGATGGGTGGTGCCGATTTTGGCCATTTCATTCTGTTTTGGATCCAGTTCAACAATTTCACGCGAATGCTGTTTGGACACCTTTTTCAAGGCCTCTTTGTCGGCCGGATTATTGGTCGACAGGGTAACCGAATCCCATCGCGCCACAATCGCCTTTATGCCCTTGTCGGCAAAAACCGTACCCATGCCGCCGCGGCCGGCCTGCTTGTATCTCGTGCGTTTGCGCTTAGTGTCATACCAGGTGAAGTTCAGACATCCGATCAAAGTATTCTTTGCCCCAGGGCCTGCGGAGACCACCGAAATGCTTCTGGGTTTGCCATTCGCAAAATGGTTCGTTAGTAAAGCCGACAGCTCATATGCGTCTTCGGGCAGTCCAGAGCTCTCTATGAGCTGGATTTTCTGATCTACACCGTCTATCAAAATTACAAGTTCGTGGGTCGTTTTACCTTGAATTTCCAGAGCATCGAATCCGGAAAATTTGAGATACGGCCCAAAGTATCCTCCCACGTTGGAATCCATCACCGATCCCGTTGTCGGGGATATCGCCGTTACTATACTTTTGCCCGACCCCGGATAGCTAGGCGTACCGCCCATGGGGCCCGATGCGACGCATAGGGCGTTTTCAGGATCGGTCCACTTTGTCTCCGATTTAACAGCATTCCAAAGCAGCCAGAGGTCAAATCCTTTTCCACCAATAAAGACCTTTTTCATTTCTTTTGAAACCTTTTTGATGGATATATCTCCTGTGGAAATATCTATACTAAGATACTGGTCCGCATATCCTTTGCTTATCGGTGGTCTGTCATAATTGAAGGTTTTCATATCTCTTAAATTAAATTTGGCCATAACTTTACTCCTTACTATTTTTCCTTTGAAATAAAATGCGGAACACATTCGTAAAAATCAAAAATTTTATATATCATAGCGGATTGAGCCTAATCCACTATGTCGTGAGAGCGGTAAAGAACCTTAAATTTTTCCTTAAGCTCATCGAAAAGAACTTCTTCATTCCTTACTTCTCCGGCGCGGATATAGACGTGCCTAAAACCCTTGGCTGCACGCTCATAGTCAGTTAAGATGCTGACGATGCGACCGCCGTGAGTCCGAATGACCTTAGTAACTTCTCCGATGGAACCCGGTCGATCTTCCAATTCAAAGCCGAATGACAATTCCGCTTCATGAATGCCGGAGATGGAAACAAATGCACGAAATATATCGCCTTTAGTAATGATCCCTTCTAGCTTCCCTTCCGGGTTGACTACAGGCAAAGCAGAGATATTATGCTTCAGCATTGTAGCGGCTGCTTTTTCTATGGTATCACTATGGATAGTGGTTAAAAGCTTGGGGGATATCAAGCTTTTAATCTTGATTTTGTCCAGCAGATAATACAACTCGTGGATCTCTAGTGAGGTAACCTTAGAAGGTTGCGCTTCCTTAAGATCACGGTCGGAAATGATTCCAATGAGGCGCTCTTTTTTAAGGACCGGCAAATGCTGAATCCCGTTTTGCTTCATAAGCTTGGATGCTTCCACTATAGATGCATCCTCATCTAAAGTGATAACCTTGCTGCTCATCCAATCTTGCACTGGCATGACAAACCTCCTTTTCTCGTTATTGTTAATCACTCATGTTATCCATGCGTTTCAAGCATCCGAAATAGCAATGCTATTTCCCAAAGGAGTATAGCACCAAGGTGAGTGATGAATTTTTTTCTTGAACTCAGGTTAAAATTTCTGTATAAAGGTAAAACCATTATTAACATTATAATATTGTCAACGCAAGTACATTTTTTATGTTTCATTAATATTCTTTAATTAGTTGTAATATTTCAGTATATTCTTATTAGGCTATTATGCCCATATGAGGGATAAAATATTTTCTTGACATCAGGTTAGAGTTTATATATTAAAGGTTTAATCATTATAAATATTATAATTAAATAAATGCAAGTACATTTTTTATGTTTTAGCCGATCTATTTATAACTCACCGTAAATTTTATAAGTGGACATATTGTGTGGTTGATTATCAAACAATTTAGGTCGTAGAGGCAACATTATATGAGCGTAGTATTCCAAAAGGCCAAACAAGTAAGAGTCTTTCAGAATGTAGCTGGTCAGATTGAAGATGCTATCCTTGAGCAAAAATATATTCCCGGAAACAAACTCCCTCCCGAGAGAGAATTAACAAAGATGTTGGGAGTCAGCCGTGGTACGGTGCGCGAAGCTCTTCGTGCCCTGGAACAGAAAGGCTTGATCGAAATCAGGCTGGGGGTAAATGGCGGGGCCATGGTCAAGTCATTAAATACCGATCAGCTCAGCGAGAGCCTCGGGCTTTTGATTAGACACCAAAAGATTTCATTAGACCACCTTGCCGAATTTCGAGAGGGAGTGGAAGGAAATGTTGCGGGCCTTGCAGCTGAAAGAGCCGGAAAAGAGGATATTCGGTGGCTGAAAAAACTACTGGACGAGGGTAAAAGTCACCTTGATGAGGAGCCCTTAAACTGGGAGGCGTTTGTTCAGGTTGATGAAAAGTTTCACATCGCCTTACCTCGAATCGCCCAAAATCCCATTTACATATCTGTTCTACAGATGGTGCACGATAACATTCATCGTTACTACTTGAGCTTTCTCCCCAAAGAAGAACCTGTACAGAAAGAAAACTTCCAGGACCTTTGTGACATCGTTCGAGCAGTTGAGCAAGGAAAAGCAAACGAAGCGCGCTCACTGGCTATGCACCATGTCCGCAAATTTTATCGTTATATGAAGAAGAAAAAGCAAGAACTTTCAGTTAAATAATATTTATATGTTGTGTAAAAAGCATTAGGAGAAGGAGGAACTCATGAAAAAGGTTTTATTTCTTTCGTTGATTTTGTGTTTTATTGGAGGGACAGCTCTGGCTGCCGGCACGGTTAAAATCGGCCTAATGGGCCCTATGACCGGTGCATGGGCCAGTGAAGGGCAGGAAATGAAGCAAGTTCTGGATCTTTTGGCCGATGAGCTGAATAAGGAAGGGGGTCTTTTAGGAAAGAAGGTCGAAATTCTTTCTGAAGATGACTCGGGAGATCCCCGACAAGCAGCACTGGCAGCTCAGCGTCTGTCCACAAGAGATATTGTGGCTGTAATCGGAACCTATGGATCATCTATTACCGAAGCCTCCCAGAATATCTATGATGAATCTGAAATTATTCAGGTTGCCAATGGCTCAACGGCCATCCGTTTGTCGGAAAAAGGCCTGAAGTATTTTTTTCGTACCTGCCCCAGAGATGATGAACAGGGAAAAGTGGCGGCCCAGACCGTCGAAAAACTGGGATTCAAAAATGTGGCTATCCTTCACGATAACACATCCTATGCCAAAGGACTTGCAGATGAGGCCAAGGGGCTTTTGAAAAAGAAAGGGATAAATATTGTTTTTTATGAGGCCCTGACGCCAGGCGAGCGGGATTTCAATGCCATCCTGACCAAACTAAAGGCTGCCAAACCGGATGGAGTTTTATTTACAGGATATTATCCTGAAGCGGGTCTACTCCTCCGTCAGGCAAAAGATATGGGTTGGAACGTCCCGTTTATCGGCGGTGACGCGACCAACCATCCGGATCTGGTCAAAATTGCCGGAAAAGATTCTGCAGCAGGGTTTTATTTCTTAACCGCCCCTCTTCCCAAAGATCTTGATACAGCTGAAGCAAAATCTTTTGTGGCGGCCTATAAGAAAAAATACGGTAGTGCGCCCAGCTCTATCTATGCGGTACTGGCCGGCGACGGCTTTCGGGTTGTGGTAGAGGCCATCAAAACCACGGGGTCAACCGACCCTAATAAAGTGGCGGACTATCTTCATACAAAACTCAAAGATTTCCCAGGCCTCACTGGAAAGATTTCTTTTAATGAGAAAGGCGATCGTGTGGGAGAAGTATACCGGGTATATAAAGTGGATGCCCAGGGGCAGTTTATTCTGCAGCCTTAGTGCTCAACAAAAATTTGCGGCGCTGACACTGCTGCCTTTGAGGTTCGGGAGAAAAGCGCCGAAACCCACGCTATCAGGGAGCGGGAACCCATGGAACAATTTTTTCAACAACTCACGAATGGACTGGCGGTTGGGGGAATTTATGCATTGATCGCCCTGGGATATACCATGGTATACGGTGTGCTCAAATTGATCAACTTCGCCCACGGAGACCTTTTTACGTTTGGTGCTTATCTCGGTTTGACGCTTCTGACGTCTATGGCACTGCATGAACACTTGGGGCCCTTTCTTGGGGTTCTGGTTTTGGCTGTCATGACAATGGGCCTTGTAGGTGTGATGGGAATCATTTTAGATCGTGTTGCCTACCGGCCCTTGAGAGAATCTCCGAGACTTTCCGCAGTGGTATCGGCTCTTGGAGCATCTATCTTTCTTCAGAACACGGTGATGCTTATCTACGGAGCTAGGTTTCAGGTCTATCCCCGGAACATTCTTCCCAACATAGTAATAAACCTTTTTGGACTCCCTATTCCTCTGATGCGAATTCTGATACTGCTTACCTCTGTTGTTATGATGGCAGCTTTGTATTTTTTCATTCAAAAAACAAAAATCGGAACCGCTATACGAGCCGCAGCCATAGACCAAGGAGCGGCTCGTCTGATGGGTATTAATGTGGATCAGGTCATCATGATTGTCTTTCTGGTAGGGCCTGCTCTGGGTGGAGCTGCCGGACTAATGGTCGGTCTCTATTATGGCCAGATCAACTTTACCATGGGTTGGGTTTATGGCCTCAAGGCCTTTACAGCAGCAATTCTGGGTGGCATCGGCAACATACCAGGGGCCATGGTGGGCGGCATCCTTCTGGGTGTTATTGAGGCTCTGGGCGCAGCGTACATTTCAATTGCATGGAAAGATGGCATCGCCTTTTTGGTTTTGATTCTTATCCTGATCGTTCGCCCCACCGGACTTTTGGGAGAACGGGTTGCAGAAAAGATATGAAAAATAAAAGAATCATCATATACGGGATTCTCGCGGTTGCATTGTTTTGTTCACCTTTTTTTCTAAATCGCTACTGGGTGGATGTGCTAAACAGTGTAGGTCTGTACGCCATTCTTGGTTTAAGCCTGAATCTGATTGTTGGCGATACAGGCCTCTTTAATTTAGGTCATGCAGCCTTTTATGCAGTCGGAGCCTATACCGCCGCGATCTTAAATACCACTTTCCACATTCCGATATTGTGGCTCCTCCCTGTATGCGGCCTGACAGCAGGGGTCTTTGCTGTTGTGATAGCCCGGCCCATCATTCATCTACGGGGAGACTATCTCTGCATCGTCACCATCGGAATCGGGGAAATTGTCCGGATCGCTCTCATAAACAATGTCTTTGGAATAACCGGAGGGGCCAACGGAATTTTCGGTATTGCCCGGCCTGAACTTTTCGGTTTTCAAATTCGCAAACCTCAAGAGTTTTTCTATCTCATATGGTTTTTTGTAGCAGTTACTGTATTTTTTTTCAATCGTCTGGAACAGTCCCGTTTTGGTCGTGCACTCAATTATCTGAGAGACGACGAAGTGGCTGCTGAAGGAAGCGGAATAAATACTGCCCACTATAAACTGGCTGCTTTTGCACTGGGTGCCGTATGGGCCGGAATGGTGGGTGATATTTTTGCAGCCAAGATGACGATTATTTCACCAGAATCTTTCAGCTTTTGGGAATCGGTGCTGATGTTTACGCTGATCATTCTTGGCGGTTCGGGAAGCATTCCAGGAGTTCTTTTAGGCGCTTTTCTGGTCGCGGGATTGCCTGAAGTCTTTCGAGGTTTTGCCAGTTTCCGAATGCTTTTATTCGGAGGCGCTATGGTTGCTATGATGATATTCCGTACTCAGGGAATTCTTCCGCCCCGTGCCCGAACATTTCCGATAGATACCGTTGCTGATAAAACGAGGTAAATCGTGAGTCTTTTAAGTTTAAAAAATTTGACTAAAACATTTGGCGGTCTGAAGGCAGTAGATGATGTCTCTTTTGATGTAGAAGAAGGATCGGTGATGGGCCTGATCGGACCTAACGGAGCTGGAAAAACTACTGTTTTCAACCTGATTACAGGTAACTATAAACCTAATTCAGGACAAGTGGTCTTTGATGGAAAATCCATAGAAGGACTGCTCACTCACCGAATCGTTTCTATGGGCATAGGCCGCACCTTCCAGACCATCCGACTTTTTCAAAATCTTTCTGTCTTGGAAAATGTTCTTGCTGGATGTCATTGTCGTATGAAATCCGGTGCTTTTAGTTCAATGTTTCACACGCCTGCCCAGAAAAAAGAAGAAACAGCAGCGCTTGAGCAATCTCTGAAGGAACTTGAGTTTGTAGGACTCCGCCAGGAAGCCGCGCAATTGTCAACTAGCCTTTCCTATGGAAACCAGCGGCTTCTGGAAATCGCCCGCGCACTTGCCACTCAACCGCGTCTATTGATCCTGGACGAGCCTGCTGGAGGAATGAACGAACAGGAAACCGAAGACCTTATGGAACTGATTCGAAAAATGCAGGAAAGAGGTCTTACGATCCTGCTTATAGAACATGATATGAAGCTGGTGATGCAAGCCTGTGATGAACTGGTAGTAATTGAGTATGGCAGAAAAATAGCCGAGGGCGTTCCTGAGGAAATCAAAGAAAACCCTCGTGTCATTGAAGCCTACTTGGGAACTGAAGAGGGTGAATAATGTTTCTTGAGATCAAAAACCTTCATGTGAAATATGGTAACGTGGAAGCCCTTCATGGCATAAATATCGAGGTGGATGAAGGAGAAATTGTAACCATCCTGGGGGCCAATGGAGCGGGAAAGTCCACTACTCTGCTTGCCATAAGCGGGCTGGTTAAACCTTCGGAAGGGGAAATACTTTTTTTGGGAGATCAACTGCACAAACTACCTGCTCACGATGTTGTAAAACGAGGCATTACCCAGTCTCCTGAAGGCCGACGCGTGTTTGGCACCCTTACGGTCCAGGAAAATATGAACTTAGGCGCTTTTGTATCTAAAGATACCGAGCAAGTTAAGAAAACTCAGGAATGGATCTATAAGCTGTTTCCCAGGCTCAAAGAACGCAGAGAGCAACTGGCTGGAACCTTAAGCGGCGGCGAGCAGCAGATGCTTGCGATTGGACGTGCGCTTATGAATAACCCAAAAATCCTTCTCCTGGACGAGCCCAGCCTTGGTTTAGCGCCTATTTTGGTGAATACCATTTTTGAAACCATCAAGGAAATCAACCGATCAGGTGTTACAGTGGTTTTGGTGGAACAGAATGCACGAGTTGCTTTAAAGCTGGCCCACAGAGGATATGTTATGGAAGTGGGAAATATAGTGCTTCAAGATTCTGCGGAGGCACTTCTTGCCAATCCAGAGGTGCGGGATGCCTATCTGGGTGGATAGAAGTGACGGGCCATTTTTTTTCAAATAGGATATAGTATTTTAATGTTAATATCTTATAAGTCGTAATTTTGTAAGGAGGAAATGGTGAAAAAGGTTTTGTTTCTGTTATTTATTTTATGCCTTATTGGTGAAACGACTCTGGCTGCTGGAACTATCAAGATCGGCTTGATGTGCCCTCTGACAGGTTCGTGGGCCAGTGAAGGGCATGAGATGAAACAGATAATCAATGTTCTGGCCGATGAGTTGAATGAAAAAGGAGGTCTTCTCGGAAAAAAGGTTGAAGTCATTGCCGAAAATGATGGAGGCGATCTCAGAACAGCCTTGCTGGCAGCGCAGCGCCTTGCAACGCAGGGGATTGTTGCCGTTATAGGTACTTATGGATCATCCATTACTGAAGTATCTCAAAACATATACGATGAGTCAAAGATCATCCAGATTGCAAACGGCTCCACGGCTGTCAGGTTGTCTGAGAAGGGTTTTAAATATTTTTTCCGTACCTGTCCGCGCGACGATGAGCAGGGAATAGTAGCTGTTAAGACCATTCAGACGCTCGGCTACAAAAAAATTGCAATCCTGTATGATAAAGCCGCTTATGCCACAACCTATGCCAAAGGACTTGCAGATGAGGTTAAGGGCCTTCTGGAGAAAGAAAAAGCTGATATTGTTTTTTATGGCGCACTTATCTCAGGACAAAGAGATTACACAGCAATCCTTACCAAGATGAAAGCGGCTAATCCAGACATTGTATTCTTTACCGGATATTATCCCGAAGCAGGTAAACTTCTCCGCCAGAAAAAAGATATGGGCTGGAATGTGCCGTTTATCGGTGGTGATGCAACCAATAATCCGGATCTTATAAAAGTTTCCGGGAAAGATGCGGCTGAAGGCTTCTCCTTCTTGAGTCCTCCTATACCCTATGATCTTCCTTCAAAAGATGCAAAAGCTTTTCTGGCAAAATTCAAAAATAAGTATAACAGGATTCCGACCTCTATATGGGCAGTACTATCAGGAGACGGATTCAGGATCATTACAGCCGCAATCAAGGCTGTCCAATCAACTGATCCAGACAAGCTTGCCGACTACCTTCACAATGATTTAAAAGATTTTCCAGGTTTCACTGGAAAAATTTCTTTTAATGAGAAAGGCGATCGTGTAAGAGAAGTATACCGGGTATATAAAGTGGATGCCCAAGGGCAGTTTATTCTTCAGCCCTAAATGTCCATCTTAAATTACATGTTAGCAATACGAAGACCACAATGTTTCCGTTGATATGATCTTTCCTGTTGACTTACTCCAGCGTTCCTTCGAAATGACATAATCGTTGGTAGAATCAGTCAATTGTTTCAAATCTGCTTCTGTAAGGTATTTATCTTTCTCCATATTTTTCTCGGCATATAATGGCTATGCCATGCTACTGGAGGGTACTAATTTGTCTGATATTGATGGATATCGTATATCCACATTGGTCTAACTACAAAGAGAGTGAGTTTGATTATGGCAAAACCTAAATTAAAAGCGCATTTGATAAATCCGGAATGGTGCAAGGGGTGTGGTATCTGTGTCCATTTTTGCCCCAAGAATGTCCTGGAACTCAATGATAACGACAAGGTGTTTCCAGCGCGCTCTTTAGATTGTATCTGCTGCAAGCTCTGTGAACTCCGGTGTCCTGATCTTGCCATTGAAATAGAAATTGAACAGGATGAACAATGAAAAAAGAAAACATTAAATTTATTCAGGGCAATGAGGCGTGTGTGGAAGGTGCACTCTACGCAGGGCTCGATTTTTTTGCCGGTTACCCCATTACCCCTTCAACGGAAATTGCCGAACTTCTATCTTCCCGGCTGCCCCAAAAGGGGGGAAAGTTTATTCAGATGGAAGACGAAATTGCCTCCATGAGCGCCATTATCGGGGCATCCCTTACGGGCAAAAAAGTCATGACCGCCACCAGCGGCCCCGGCTTTTCTTTGATGCAGGAAGCTTTGGGATATGCCATCATGACGGAAATTCCCTGTGTTATTGTCAATGTTCAGCGAGGCGGACCTTCAACCGGTATTCCCACCCATGTAAGCCAGGGAGATGTGAACCAGGCCCGCTGGGGAACCCACGGTGATCACGCCATTGTTACGATTACAGCTTCCAACCACCAGGATGTGTTTGAAACCACAGTGGAAGCGTTCAATATTTCAGAAACCTACCGGACACCGGTGATCCTGCTGTACGACGAGGTCGTGGGCCACATGCGGGAGCGACTGATTGTGCCCAAAAAGGGAGAGCTCCCCCTGGTAGAACGACTCCGGACATCGGTAAAAGAAGGCGTGGATTATCACCCCTATCTGCCAAGGGAAGACGGACGCCTTCCCATGTCCGACTTCGGCGGCGTTCATCGATATAACGTCACCGGGCTGTTTCATGACATGTGGGGGTTTCCCTCGGATAATCCCAAAATCGTCCATGGTCTTCTTCGTCATCTGGTGGATAAGATTCAAAACAATGTTAATCAAATTGCCCGTTACAAAGAGTATTACTTAAAAGATGCCGAGATAATCCTGATTTCATACGGATCTTCAGCCCGATCGGCCAATCATGTCGTGGTCAGCCGAAGGCCCCGGGGCGAAAAACTGGGACTTTTAGAACTTCAGACCTTATGGCCGTTCCCCTATGATATTGTTCGGGAAAAATGTGCCAAAGCGAAGTATATCGTGGTGGTGGAAATGAACATGGGCCAGATCATGCACGAGGTCCGAAGGGCCGTGGACCAGCCCGAGAAAGTCTTTTTGGCCAATCGCATTGACGGTGTTTTTATCACACCCACAGATATCCGAAGTCTTCTGCGACTGATTCAGGGAAAAGGAGTGTAATTTATGCCAATAAAAGATTATATCAGGGAAAGGTTTTTTCCGCATATCTGGTGCCCGGGGTGCGGACATGGAACCGTAATGAACGGTCTTTTAAGGGCCCTGGATTCACTTGGAATGAGTAAAAACGAAATCGTCATGGTCTCGGGAATCGGATGTTCATCCCGTATTTCAGGATATGTTGATTTTCATACACTCCATACCATTCACGGTCGTGCGCTGGCGTTTGCCACCGGCGTTAAACTGAGCCTGCCCGAGCTGAACCTCATCGTCCCCATGGGAGACGGCGACGCTTTGGCCATCGGTGGAAATCACTTCATTCACGCTGCCCGGCGAAATATCGATCTAACCGCCATCGTCATGAACAATCGCATTTATGGGATGACCGGCGGGCAGTATTCTCCCCTTTCCGGCTACGGAACCCTGGCCACCACAGCGCCCTATACCAACATCGACCATTCATTTGACACTGTTGAACTGGCAACGGCTGCAGGGGCTACTTTTGTTGCCCGAAGCACCACCTACCATATTCAGCAGCTGACAAAGATTCTAAAACAGGCCATTTTGCATGAAGGATTTTCAGTGGTGGAAGTCCTGACTCAGTGCCCCACCTATTTTGGAAGAAAGAACCGCGAAGGAAACGCAGTGGATATGATGGAATCATACAAGAAAAATACCACGCCCATCGGGTCAAAGGCCAAAAAAGAAAATCCGGACCTTATTGAAAGAGGTGTTTTCATTCAAAAAGAAATGCCGGAATATTGTAGTGAATACGACAAAATTATCGAAAAAGCCATGGCTTCCCTCAAAACATAAAAAGGATTAAAGATATGGAAAGATTAAGATTGGTATTTTCCGGATCAGGGGGACAAGGGGTAATTACGGCTGCCATTATACTTGCCGAAGCCGCTGTGCTCTATGAAAACCTGACCGCCGTGCAATCCCAGGTTTACGGCCCGGCAGCCAGGGGCGGTGCAACCCGTACCGACGTTATTATTTCCGAATCAACTATCAATTATCCCAAGGTCATCCAAGCCAATGTACTGGTCTGTCTGACCCAGGAAGCCTACAATCAATATTGTCCCATCATACGCCCCGGCGGACTTCTGATTACAGACAACCGTTTTGTGAAAATCCAGAGAAAGGTCGATGCCCAGCAAAAAGAACTGCCCATGTACCGTAACGTTATGGAAAACATCGGAAAACCCATTGTGTTTAACATTTGCATGCTGGGTGCGGTGATCGCATTGACAAAAATCGTTAAATCAGACTCCATCATGAAAGTGCTTGAAGAGCGGCTTCCCGCCGGTTTTATAAAGATGAATCGCGATGCTCTGGATCTGGGGATAAAGCTTGGAACGGAATTTAAAAGCTGATTAAATATCAGTAAAGGATAGTAGTCATGAAGAGTTTAAGAGATATTGCCAATAGATCTTTTTTATCACTTGAGGACCTTGTAACGCTGGAAGAATTTATTCTCAATACCGGCTATATGTCCCGTGAAAAAGCTCTAGAAGAAATCGAACTGTTTGCAATCGAGCTTGGTATCGATGAGTATTACTTCAAAACGACAAGTATTGATGATATTGCCGGGCATCTCATCGCAATTAGCGCATCAGAACTCGTTTCAAAATACGGTGGTGAGGGCGTTGGAATTGAACTCATAAATGAGCAAGAAGATAGGGCAGTTTACATTGTAGAAACCTCAAAAACCGAAGAGATAGAAGAAAGAATTGAGAATAAATATCCAATGTGTCGATTGGAAAGTTACCGGATAAAAAAGAAGTCTAATAGGCAGCATTTAAGACTCTATATTGTTACAAAACCTTCTTTTAAAAAGGGCTTGGAGGAAAAAGAAGGTTTAACTTTCAACGAAGTTGCCGACACATCATTTTTGGAAATCTCGTATCCTGAGACGATAGCTCGCTATAAAGCGACATGGGAATGGATGCATAATAGGGTGGCGCCTTACATTTCAATTAGCGATAAACCTGACACCAGCGAAACAAGGGTTATGGTTGGTATTCATGGTCAGGCAGGAAGGCAGTTTTTATCTAACTTTACGCGTCTTATTCACAGGCACAAGATTTTTTCAAACAGAAAGTACATGGAACCTTTTTTCGATCAAAAGCGAATCATCTCTTTTTATTTTAACAACCTAGACAAAAAAATAGTTGAAGACTTATCAAGAGAAATCAATACGATGGTAATGTTGCCGCAAAATCCTATAAGCAAACTTTTTTTAGATGGAACATATGGGTCCCAGCCCACGATGTATGCCATATCGGCTGCGACATTTACCAATCAGTTTTTGACCGTTCTAACGGAAGAGTATCTTTCTTTAAGCGATGCATTGAAAGATAAACCTGAGGCAAAGGGGATTCTGGACAAAATAAAGTTGAGATTGATCAAAGATACCTACTCGGAATCGAGGATCGCCCAGTCAGTTATAAAACACCATGAAATTGTATCTCTTCTTTACGATCATTTTGCGAGCAAACTTTATCCCCAAAAGAAAGATTACAATCAAAAAGAGATAGAGGATCTCATAAACACAAAAATAGAAACAGATGTTCCTTCTCTTAGGGATAAAACAATACTTAAACATTTTCTTACCTTTAATAGAATGATCCTGAAAACGAACTTTTTTAATACCTATAAAATTTGTGCGGCTTATCGACTGGATTCCTCCTTTTTAGATAAAGTTGATTTTCCCGAAAAACCCTATGGAATATTTTTTGTTGTTGGAAGGCATTTTTTAGGATTTCATATCCGTTTTAGAGATATTGCACGTGGGGGGATAAGGATTGTAAGATCCAGGAATCTATCCGAGTATCGGAGCAACAGAGATACCATTTTTATGGAAAATTATAATCTGGCGTTAACGCAACAGAAAAAAAACAAGGATATACCCGAAGGTGGATCAAAAGGAACAATCTTGCTCAATATAGACAATCAGGGCGAAGGAGATAGGGCATTTAAAGATTATGTCGATGGACTGCTCGATATTATTATTGAACATGAAGAGGTGCTCGATTTTTATGGAGAAAAAGAAATTCTTTTTCTCGGCCCGGATGAAGGAACAGCGGAACTCATGAACTGGGCGCCTTTCTATGCAAAGAGAAGAATGTATCCATTCTGGAAAGCCTTTACTACGGGAAAGGCGCCTAAAAATGGCGGGATTCCACATGATACATACGGCATGACGACAGCCAGTGTTCATGAGTATGTTTTAAGCGTGCTTGACAAACTTAACCTGAAAGAAAAAGATATTTCAAAAGTTCAAACCGGTGGTCCTGATGGGGATCTTGGAAGTAACGAAATTATTGTATCAAAAGATAAAACAGTTGCGGTAATCGATGGGAGTGGCGTCCTCTACGACCCTGAGGGAATCAACAAGAAAGAACTTCTCAGGCTTGCCAAAGATAGGATAATGGTTGAGAATTTCGACACGTCGATCCTTTCTCCCAGTGGTTTTTTTGTGTCCGTCGATGACAAAAAAGTAACCCTGCCGGACGGCACATTCATTCCCAATGGAGAAGAGTTCAGGAATAGTTTCCATCTCAATCCTCTTGCAAAAGCGGACCTTTTTGTTCCCTGCGGCGGAAGACCTGCTGCAGTGAACATAAATAACTGGCAAAAACTCTTGGATGATCGAGGAAATCCCAAATTCAAAATTATCGTCGAAGGTGCGAATTTGTTCATAACGGAAGAGGCAAGGATGAGACTGGAAGAACATGGCGTAATTTTGATTAAGGATGCTTCCGCAAATAAGGGCGGTGTAACATCATCTTCTCTAGAAGTTTTTGCATCCCTTGCATTAAATGATGATGAGTTTGAAGCTCATATGAGATTCAAGGATGAAAAGATTCCGGACTTTATGAAATCATACATAGATGAAATAATTAAGATCATAAAGTATAATGCACGAGCGGAGTTTAATCTCCTCTGGAACGAACATGAAAAAAAGGGGATTCCATTTACGCACTTAACAAATAGTGTGAGTAAAAAAATAAATGATATAACAGATGCCGTTTTTAAATCAGATCTTCCTGAAAATCCCAAGCTAAGAGAAAATATTATTACAGAGTATACGCCAAAGCCACTTCTGGAGCTTATCGGACTGGAGAGTATTTTAAAAAGGGTGCCTGAAAACTACCTCAATGCAATCGTTGCTTCAAAGGTTGCAACAAATTTTGTATATACGTACGGGATGGAGAGCAATGAAATTGATTTTTACAACTATTTGAGAAATTTCGTATCGTAAATCATCATATTCTCTTTTAATACACGTTCAGTGGGGGTTTTTTTCAACATTAACACTGTGCCGCCCACTTTAATTTTTGGGGAACTGCCTAGTGTGAAGGATCGAAAAATAGTCTCCCTTTTCTAAAGGCAAAAATTGGATTTGAATCCGCAAATTTTGTCTGAATCCTCTTTTAGAAAAGAGGCATTTCGTTTCGAGAAAAAATAATACATACCAACCAGCTAATTTTTCATGATACCTGCAAGTGCGCCACGAGCGCGCTTTTAATATAAAGTGTGCGTAACTGCACAAAAGATGAGGGAGGGCCCCTCGGAGCCGGCTTACAGGAGCAGGCTTCAAACCACCTCAAGCTGCTGTGGTCAAAAGCCTTGGTGGTGAGCGTTGAGGAAAAGGCATGGCAGAAGACCGTGTCAGGTGAGGATCAAGGAGATGAGCGTAAGCGAACCATTGATGAGGTGTCGAAATATCAGAGATGGCGTCAAAACTGGGGTGCTTGCAGGTCTCCAGGATAAGTTCAGGGGAAACCTGTTTACTGCCTGAGCGGCGTCCGGCATAAAGATGGCATGAACTTGATCTCGGCTTTTGTGTGGAACGTGGGGTGCGCTGGGAGAAGCTTGTGTCATCTTGCGGGTGAAAGTCCCGTCCGGCCAAAGCTTAGCGAGCGGGCCGGGAGCGAGTCTTGCGAGCGTCCTGGTAACAGGGCG
>Ga0307425_1000106_pt1 | contig 47374 bp, 66 predicted proteins | sample SalMarWE160330MG_FD_202152 | JGI IMG/M metagenome (GOLD analysis project Ga0307425, IMG submission 202152) | Salt marsh sediment microbial communities from the Plum Island Ecosystem LTER, Massachusetts, United States - WE1603-30 | ecosystem: Environmental > Aquatic > Marine > Intertidal zone >... | reverse complement strand
TTCATATTCATAATCAGCTGTTAATGCCATACTATCTCTCCTTTTTAATTCCTGTTTTTGTTATCATATTTCGCAGCATCTTCGGCGCTGATGCCCATCGATTCCCTGTACTGTTTTTCAAGAGGCGATTCATTTATCTGAAATTGACTCCCATCCGAACCGGTTCCCTCTTCAGTAAAAATTTTTGATGGCATCATTTTTCCGATCGCTTCCTGGACATAATCCGGATTTTCAGAGAATTTCTGCTCCCACCACTCTTTATCTTTAGGATAGATCCTCCCTTCTTTCAACGCCATCCCTATGACAGCCGCTTTTCTTGTTTCCATCTCTTTCTTCTGGATAGCGGAAAGCTGAACCGCCATCTGTTCATTTGCTTTTTGCAAAACAGATATTTTCGCGGCCACTGCCGGGTCCTGGATTTCCTGAGATGGAGCGGGATCATTTTTTCCGGATAAAATCATCTTTATTTGCTCCTGAAGAGCAATATTTTTTTTGTTTAACTCCTGTAACGCCACATTTTCGGCGGAACTTCCACCATGGGATAAATTATTATCTCCTGCCCCGGTGGATCCGGCTGTTCCCTGTTGGTTTTCTCCTGCCCCCTGATTTGTATTATCATTACCACCACCACCTTCACTTGCTTGCTTCAGAGATTCACTTAACGCTATAGCGATAGCGATTTTATCTTCCGAAGAAAGCTCACTGATAGCTTCCAATATTTTTTCTAAATCCATAGTAGATAACTCCTGTAAAATTTTATTCACTCCGTCGCTATGCGCGGGTTTTTTATCCCCGTCGCTATGCACGGGGTTATTTACAAATTTCATTATAGCAGATTTTAAAGAATCTGCAAGGCCCTTGTGGGGATCGGTCTTACCGGCCGACAGCCCCTCTTCCCCTCCCTTTTCAGACAAATGTACTTTTTTTAACGTTTTCATCACGGGAGTATTACAAAGAGCAACGGCAACCAATACCGGATATACAATATCCCCGGACTCGACATCAATAACCATATCAATATCCGCCGAAAAATATTTAAACAACTCCTGGCCGACATTCTGCCTGCCTAATTCTGTCCATTTGATTTTAGCATACAGACCATTCCGGTCTGCTCTCAAATCCTCAATCCATCCATTTGCCCGGGACCGGTCATGTTCGGTATCGACAAAAGGCTCCTGCTCTTTAAGAACTTTTTTCTTCCAATTATCTACCATCGCCTGGACATACCCCTCAGTGATGATCACCTCCCCATACCATTTGGAATGAAACAGGCCGACCGGAAGGACCATCTGGTATTCTTCCGAGACCTCAGCTTCTTTTAAAACAATCTCCTGCATATAAACTTTTTGTATTTCCGGGAATACCGGGCAGGTCCCCTCTCCCAGAGAATAATCTTTATCAGCGAATTTTGCATTCGCCACTTTTACTGCGGAGACCTCACAATCGAGATGGGTTCTTTCTCCCTCATCACAACACCGGCTATAACTATTATTTGCTATTATAACCCATCGCTGTTTTTGTGCCGCGGTAAGCCCCCGGCAATATTTCTCTACATCTTCAACGGTCCATGGCATACATTACCTCCACTATTTTATATATTTCCAAAAGCCCTCATCAATTTCATAATCATATTCTCTATAATATTCCATCATATTTTTAATATGTTCATCACAAAAATAACCAGGTGGGGAAACTAACGGGACTCCAGGAAATTTTAATTTCCATAATTCTATTCCGATCAAAGAAGCCTGCTGCTCTGATTTGAGCAACTCTGAAAAAATTATATTACGCCTGACATAATGATTATAAAAATCACTATGATCAACCATTTCATGTATCAAATGTCCCATTTCATGAAAGAAAATATCATACATCTCCAACTCTGAGACATTTTTTTCAACATGAATTTCATTCTCATAAAAATCATAATACCCCCCGGAATCGCCGATCTCTTCCTGAACAAATCTCCACCCGCCGAAAATAGAAAGATATTCCTCCGGCCCGGCCCCCCGGTCAATCTTTTCCCCTATAAACCGAACAACCTTTAATTGTTCCCTGGATATAAAAACCACTATTTTACTCCTCTTCGATGCAACATTCCTCATGTACAGGATTTGTTATTTGAGACCATTTATCAAACTCAACCTGGCAATTATCACAGACAGGTTCACCGCAAACAACACATTCATTATCGGCCTCATTTCCACAAATACATTTTTTATTCTCCATCAATTTTCCCCTTTAAAGAAACTCCTAACAATCCAGGCCGCACAACATTTACCAACATATTAACTATATCAATAGAAGATCTATCAATATCATAAGAAAGATCTTCAGCGACTTCAACCATTTTATCAACACTTTTTTCATCTATAGGAAGATTATTCATTTCCATCAACTCATATACATAATCTCTAAAAATAAAATGTTCCCTTGATAAACTATTTATATTCTTCACTAAAACATTAAAAAATGAAAATAGTCCTTTCCCTGTTTTCTTCATTCCCTTTCCAATTCTTTCGAAGCCAACCCGGACCGATTGACTTTTCCCTTTGACATCATAATCATTCATAAATATCTCCTCATCCATTTATAATAAAACACAAATCTATAACAGCCCCAGCGATCTTTTCTACAATTGCATTATCTACCGGCAAATTATTAACCTCCAATAATCTCTTTATATAATTAAATAAGAGAAAAGGTTTATCAATCAGGCTATCGATGACCTTAATAGAATCATTAATGACAGATGCATGCTGATTTGCTATTTCCCTAATAGCCTCCACGGGATTCTCAACAATTTTATTATTATGAATCCGGCCACACTCTTCACATTTAGTATAAGCATGATACATACAATCTTTGTCCCAGCATGGCTCATCAGGAATTAGATGTTTTAAAAGGTCTTGTTTTGCCTCTTCCAATTTAACACGATAATAACTGATTTTAGAAAAACTTCCCTCTCCCGTTTCGTAAAATTGCTTAATCCAATTACCAATATTCATCGCTAATTTTTTTATTTCTTGTCTTTTTCCTACAAAATCATAATCATCCATAAAATGCTCCTTTGCTTAATCTTTACCACATAATACCATAAATGCTCCATTTTGGGTATAAAATTTCTCCACCCCAACCTCATTACATATTTTCAATTCAACGAGACTATTTTCAGAGACACCGAGTATTTTGATTTCAATATCTCCATACTCTTTTTTCAATTCATCCAACCTTTGAATCATTTTGCTTATCTTCACCATATCCTCCTTTACCTCGATTCTTCTTTCATCACATACACATTTATACACCGGCAATTATCCCCCCCAAAACATCCAGGGTTTGGTGTAACATAATCCGGATCATCAATCTCGTGTCTATGCCCATCCAGGGCCGAACATCGTAAACAAGTTCCCCTATCCAATACAGATGAATAATAGACATAATCAATCTCATCCTCATGGGCTTTACCTTCGATTGTCCTTCCGGCCCCCCAGCCCCCATTCACCGCGCCATTCGCCATTTTATCCCAGGTCTGGTTTGATATCACCCCGGGCCAAGCTGCTAACATCGACGCCATAAGGGGTTCCCCGGATATCCCCTTCCTTTCAAAGGTAAGAGAGAGGATCAACAATTGACTGAGAACTTTGTTCCCTGCCCCTTCAACCTCTATCTGAAATTTCCTATCACCAAACTCTATGAAATCATTATAATCTTCAGGCAGGCCATTATCCGCCAAAGAAGCTGATCCACCCGCACGGCCCCTTTGATATGACAATTCCTCTTTCACCTCCTCTCTTCCTGCCCGAATCTGGGCTTTATATTCTTTCATCAATAAATCAAACATATCTCGTTTTTTTATTATCCGGATCTTATTCGGCTTCCTTCCTGCAATTATCTGCTGAATAATATCTTTTACCTGGATCTCCCTTAATTTATACAACTCCTCTTTTATCCCCCGGGAAGATTCATTCAACCGATATTCTATAGCTATCAAATCGGGGATCTGCTCTTCCGGTGATATATCTTTAAATTTTAACCCCTGCGATGTTTTTACTATATCTTTCTTTTTATCGATCAATACTGAATTATCAATCTGCTCCGGCTCAAGGCCATCACCATTTTCTCCTATCAGATCTTCGGGAATATCTTCGACGGGCGGCTCCTCAACAACCGACTCCTCCTCTATTTTTTCAGGGAGATTCAATTCATTTCTAACGGCAACCTCAAGAGCCTGGTCAGCTGTGAGAACGCCAGCTTTAACCAAGACCGAAACGGTATGTGTATCCAATTTTTTAATTTTCCCGACCTTTAACTGAGGGTACTCTTCTACATACCAATTATAATCACAATACTCTCTGATCAAAAATCTACTCACTACCTCACAGATATAATCTGCATATGCCTGCAGAGAATCCATAAAAACCTCAATAAAAGATCCCCCCAGGGCCCGCGAACCTGTCTGGGTTGTCCCCAGGTTGATAAACATAGCCAACATCGACCGGGCTATCATTTCATCATAATAATAAATAGACGGCAAGGGATCGGTCCCCGCCTGCCCCCCACTGGCAGCAAGTAAACTAATTTTATATCCATCCGGCGAAATTATATAGCTTTTTTCATGAGCGTATAATTCCTCCAGGGCTTTTTCCGTTTCATTCCAGGCCTCAGACCCTCTCTCGACATTTGGGGGCACATCAGCCATCGGGATTCCTACCCCATGCCGATCATGTTTTATACCGTTGATAACCTCTAATTTATTTTTCATATACCACGGCTTATATGCCGGCCGGAGTACACTTATCCCTTCCCAATTATCCCCTTCCCTTTCATTTGAAAAGACAAGAATTTTTTCAATAGGGAGAAGATATTCCTTCCCATCAGTGTCTTGTTGAACCGGACCCCGAAGGGTCCTTTTATCTTTTTCATAATCCCAACGGACAACGGACAGCGGCAAACGAGGAGCTAATTTTTTAATCTGGAAAAGATCATCCTTTACATGCCAGACTTTTTCCATTATTGAAAACCCAAACGGCAACATAAGAAGAAAATGCCTCAACGTATCATCCCATGTAAGACTCATCTGCTCAAAAATATTTTTTCCGATTACTTCTGCGATCTCAACATCCTTGGACTTATCTGTAGCCGGTTCAACATAATAATGAGCTTTTCGAATCGGCAAAACCAGAGCTTTTAAAACCGCCTGGACCTGGGGGTCAGATCTCCTCATTTCATTATAAATATCAGTCCCCCGCCGACCCACCAATTTCGAGATATATTCTCCTGTATTTAATGTTCCATACCCATAATCAGTATTCCCAGGAACTCCAACAACCTGTAACCCAGCTTTTTTTCCAGATATTTTTATGACAGCCATTACATCCTCCACTCTTTATACATTTGGTTTAATGATATTTTTTTCGAACTATACAGGCCAAACAAATCATCATTATATTTTCTATCCTCCATTTTACATTGAATCATAGAACCATGCACAAAATTATTCCTAATATTTTTAAATTTTTTTCTACATTTACCATAACTCGGAGGACATTCCGGATACAATTTTTCAGGAGAAATAAAATACTGGCATTCTGAACAAATAGCTGGTTTAAAATATAATTCTCTTTGTACATACATTCAAAATCTTTCCTTTCTCATTCCGGCCGTTATGGGTTTTTTCGCTTCGGCCCTGGTTTTACCCATACTGGCAGGACGGACAAACGAATACGCACCATATCTGAGAGCATCCATATAATGGTCTGCTTCTTTTATTACCCGGCCCTGCTTATCCCTTTTATAATCCCAGACCTCCGAGAGGAACCCCAAACAAGAATTGATTACCCAAAATTGGCCATTCCTCATTTTGGTTTTTATAAAATCTATCCCATCATCGACCGAATTATTAGCAGGGACACCATTAAAAATATTATTGATTCTCTCTCCTCCTGCAGGGTCACAATAAGAAAAAAAATTTCCATATTGTTTCCACTCCCGGCCATCCATTATAGCACTATTGAAATTGGCAGACACCATATTAAACGCGCCATAATCATCAAGAAGATAAACATTATCTCCTGCAAATCCTAATAACACACCGGCCATATTTAAACCGAAATCCACCCCTACACAAAAATATTCCATGGAAGGGAGTGCCTCCCAGGGGATGACCATACTCATATCAAATTCATCATAGATCATCCCCTCCGGTTTGATGAACAATCCATCCCTCATTCGTTTTCGAGCTGCATCAGGTAGGATATCAAGAAATCTTTCAATATATTTTTCTGGTAAATTCTGAAGGTTATCCATAGGGTTCATCAACAAAGAAGCATACATCGATTTATCAGGTACAGGATTTCCGGTCTGCGGGTCCCGCCCTTCTATGAATAATTTATGGGTCCAGTGCATAGGACTTGGTGGGTTACAATCAAAATATGCTTTATTCTCAAGTCCAACATTTTGAGCTAATCTTGTCAGCCCAAGAACAATAGTATCATAGGCGATCTGGGACACCTCATTAAAAAATATGGTGGAATACTCATGACCGAGCAACTTTTCTACTCTCTGCGAATCATCGAATCCGCCGACCCATATCTCAGAGCCATTCCAGAATTTAATATAATAATCAGATTTATTTTCCCGGTACATCCCCGGGGGAAGTAGACTTAAAAGAAAAGGGAGGGTCTCATGCCAGATTGATGTCTTGGCATGGCTGAATCTTAACCTGGCAGCAAGGTGTCTTGACCCAGGGCATTTTAGGCACCTCACTATTATGGCATAAAGAAAAATAACGGTTTTCCCGGACCGGGTCCCTCCATAAAACAATATCTGGGATGCCATAGATCCCAATAACTCAATAGCCCTGATTTGTTTTTCTGTTTTATTTAGATTAAAAACTATTTCATGAAATTTATCTTCCGATATATTGCCATCCGTATAATCAATTACGGATTCACAATTTTGCATCCTGGTCCCCGAATACTATCTTGATAGGCTTTCCTTCGAATCCTGAGATCTCATGCCTGGACACCGGCAGCCCATCAATATATTTCAAAAGCAATTCGGCAGCCCAACTCTTACCATTTACTGCCTCTCGCACTATTACCATAGACACCGCTTGGATATTTGTAATTTTATTCCCATCCGGCCCTATGGCATTATTAGTTTTTACCAATTCATTAGCTAATTCGGTGGCTATGGATAATCCACCAGATCCCTTTGGTCTCCCTTTAGGATTCCCCGATTTACCAGGTTGAAATGATGTATTATTTTTACCCACAATAACTCCTCTCCCTTCCCTGTTTACCCCTGTATTTAACAGGGAAATTGTCGACTGAAATACCAATCATTAAAGGTACTTTTTTTTATCATAACGCAAAAGACTATTCAATTTAATAATCATGGATGCTTTATTTGATAAATCTATTTTCTCCATTTGCTCAATACATTTCATCCCGGCCACGACTTCATCTTTACTTAATCTACATTTTAAAACCATTTAAATTCCTTTCCTATTTTCCTATTTCTGATTATAAAAATAGATCTCCCTATAGCCCCCTGGTAGGATTTTTCCTACACGCCGGATTAAAATGTATAGGTAAGATAAAACCACCTCCCATTTATGCTACTGCTCCTATGCTCGGATTGATTGGCGGTAATATTCCGGCTTTTCACTGTGTCTATTTCCACCACAAGGGACTATAAAAAAAAGGAAAGAGGTTTGACCAAGGAATCCCTTCAATCCCTGGCTTCCTTCAAAGTAAGGGATGGTTAATAACCACCTGAAGGATCCTCTTTCCTAAATCATATTGGCCTGACCTGACTCGAACAGGCACATTATATTTTAATACCAGCTATTTTTGGACCATTACTATCTACCAAAACATTTTATAGTGGCAAAAAAGCAGTCCGCTCGGGGCTTTCAACCCTTGAAACTGGTGTGTCTTCCATTTCCACCACCGGCCTTATAAACAACTATATACAAAAAAACCAGGGTAACCAGCTGATCAAAGGGATAACTAAAACCCTTGATCCCTCCTGATAAGGAGACCCGCTTACCCTGGAAAAAAATAGGAACCTGCATTATGAATGCGGGTTGATTACAAACTAGGCTTTTATATACTCGATATCCTCAAAATCATAACATATCAACCTGTAAACATCGATTCCGGGGCCATAAGGATGTCCGAGCATTATACACACAATCTCCCTGGTCCCTCCTCCGGGCTCTCGTACATAATAAAATTTATCATCTTCAAACACAACATTTTCAGGCACATTATTATACTGATGCTTTCTCACCGCATGAAATCTTTCCCCGGAATACATATCAGCCGGGTACTGGGCCCCTTCCAGGATAACTGGATTTTCAATATCCCCCTGGGTCTCCATGGATACATTCTCATTCTCAATCCCAACACCAATATTGTTATGGTCCTGCTGGTCGAGAAATGAACATGAAAAAATAATCATACATAATATGATTAAAAACAAAATAATTTTTTTCATATTTTTACAAACTCCTTTAAATAAATTATGACCCCCGGAGGAATCAAACCTCCGTTTACACTCACTACCCTATATTTTTTCCCGGTAATTACAATATAGTTTCGCTCATGTTTATCAGATCCGGTAAAAAAATATTATTTACCAGAGCCCCAGGCAGGGGGCCTTATAGGGGAAATGGGAATTGAACCCATTCTTTTAGCGGCCGTTTATCCAGGTTTCAGTTTATTTCCCTGAACAAACCCGCCAATATGCTACCTATACACCATTCCCCTAAATTAAAAAAATGTGTGACAGGGTTAACCCCCATCACACATAAAGAAAAAAAAGCTTTTCCCAAATAAAACGGTTAAGGAGACATTTATAAAAATTAAAAAAATCAATTTCTATAAACATCAATACAACCCCTTCCATAAAAAAAATTTAATAATAACTTTTTTAAATAATTTTTCTTTTTTATCTTTCCTGAGGCAAGGCATGGTGCTCTTTAGTATCTAAAGAATTTAACCACATCAACCCCTCTTCAATTTTTGTAATGAACATCGATAATTTTCGGGCTTTATCCGGATTTTCCTGGGTATCTTTTCTGAATATTTTTGCTCCGCAAATCATGTTACTGAGGTCAATCTTAAAAAGATCGATTTCCCCAACATCGAATCCGGTATCTTTATAAACCCATTTTTCTTTTTCCACATCATACACCAAATCAACCGGGATTCCATTTTTAAATATACATGTAGTGACCATATATTGTCACCTCCTATTATTTATTGGTTCCTCAAAGGAACTATTTATTGTTAAGTATACACAATTTTGTAAATTTGTGCAACTCTAACAATTTAAAAATCCATTTTTTTTTAACACCTCTATAAAGACAGGATAATTCCTATCATTTTTCATTTCAGATTTATCTATATCATCTGTAACGCTCAATAAAAAAAACCTCTGTATATTCAAAACATTCATTGATATTTTCTTCAAACTTTCAGAACAGATCTCCATTTTTTCTATAATTAAAAAAATATCATATAACTGATCATATGCTCCATCAATCAAAATATCTTTTTTTAATAGATTTTTCATAAACTCTTGAAGGTTTATGTTTTTTATCCCTTCCCGGACTTTAATCTTCCTGGCCATTCATTCCCCGAATACTCAAACGTTCTTCAATTTCTTTTACAGAAAGATACTCTTCACCTATTTTTAATAAAGGTTCTAATTTAATATATGTTCCATCTTCAACCGGCTTAACCGGTTTCCAAGGACCATAAGACCACATATTTCCTTGTTGATCAACAAGAAACCAGGAACCTTCCTCCTCTATCCCTACTTTTATCTCCTCCTCTCCTGGAATCTTAACCTCATACTTAACTCTAAAAATGACATCTGTCTTCATTCCCAATACCATCCTTTCTTTTAATAGATTAAATACCCAACAGCTTGTTTTAAGCCACAAACTTTGCATTGATAATATAACAATAAACCATCTTCATCTTTTACTAATAATAGATTTTCATTTTTTTCACAACATTTATTTTTCAAAATATTTCTCAATCCTCCTTAAATTTAATCCTATTCTAAATTCAAAATTAAACAATCCTATTCCTATCCAAAACCAATGACACCATATACAAAAAACTATACATGGAATGATATATAATTTTTTAACAAACTTAACCGAAACAACAAAAAATTTATCTTTATTTTTTTCCATCCTTCACCTCTGCATAAAATTATCACCCAGGGTGGGAAGGGGATATGCCAATAAAACATTTTTACCCTTTCACTACAAACTGGCTCTTGCCGGAGTAAACCGAGGAACCCCCGGCCTTATACCTCCCACCACGGAAAATATTTTTATACTCCTGGAATAGGAACCCGAATTATCGGATTATAATCAATCACATTTTTCTTTTTCTTACTTTTATGACTTCGATCCATCACATCAACTTTAACAATATCATCACCCCATTTTTTCTTTAATAATTCAAGCTGTTTTTTTTCTTCTTGCAAATTTCTATATACTGCACATCCCCCCTGCTGAATAAATTGTTTGGCTGTATAATTCAAATAATTAAACCGCAAAACACATCTATTCCGGTATAACTGCTGAATTGTCATATCATAATCCTCTTTTAATGACAATCTTTCATCATACCAACAACCACCACCAATCATGATACCCTGCACAGGTCCACCAATAAATGAGACGGTACTAAACGGGGTATACTCTCTATAATTTTGAGGATCACTACTACAATTGAAACCCCATAGATAAACCCGCCAATCTCTAGCAAGAACGGCACATTTTAAAAATAAATTTTCTATTTCTTCTTTTTTATAATCATACCGGACTTTATTAATATATCGACTGATTACCCGGATATCATCATCTAACATAACAACACAATCATACCCTTTTTCGAATTCTGTTTTTAGAATATGATTCCGAACTCTGCTAATATTTCCATGAATTCCTGATTTACAGGAAATTATTTTTATTTCAGGATTTTCTTTTTCATATTGATCAACTTCCGATTCATCAACATAAACTTTTGCAAAATTTATATAATCTAACGTTTTAACTTTTGGTCTGCGAAAAGAAGGGATACAAATGCTTATTTTCATTTTTCTGAAAATTCCTTTCTTAATTTTTGAATTGCTTCAGCTCCATCTATAACTCTTCCGATTCCCATTTTTACATAACCGGGTTTACAATCAAAAGCTTTTTCTATTTTTAACTCCAAAATAGATGTCAATTGTAACCAATCTATTTTATTATTAAAAAACAAAACCACATAATTGTGTTCTTCACCTAACTCCTGAGCAAATTCAATTTCAGGTTTATTCTCCTGAACATTTGCTGGAAATATTTGAATAGGAGTCCCGACCAGCCGGATATTTGAAGTATCAATACCTTCAAAAAAATCTTTTAATTTTTTTTTATTATACCGGCCATACTGAGAAGAGATTGCCCCTAAAATTTTTTTGGCCGAACTTAAATCTTTGGCCTGGATATAATCTACCGGATATTTTTCAGGCAAATTAAAACCACGATTTCCCATTTCCCGAATAGCAGATATTCTCTGATGTCCATCGAGCAACAAATATTTTCCATCTGGTTTTCTCCAAATATGAAAAGGAACTACAAAACCAAGTTCGATAATAAGGGAAATCAATTTTTCCAAATCTTCACTTGAACTTTTTTTCGGATTGCCATCAAATAAAACGATTTCCTCCAGAGTGAGATTATCGGCCCCCTGGCACCGGATTTCAATTTTTTCCATACCCAATAATACCGATTTTGTTAAAACCTGTCAATTATGACAACATTTAAACAAAAAAAAACCTCTCCAGGGATGGAGAGGTCAAAGAAAACTGACTATTGTATGGATGAAATATCAATAGGGGTTTAGACAAAAAAATAATAGCATTTATTTCTTTATCTTTCAACCCTATATAATTCTTTTTTTATATAATTCCTAAATATAAAAACCAAGATCTATGCCCATGCTGGCATATACCATCTTCTTCAACACGACAACCATCGGTTGATTCACAGATTGAATCCATAAACCAATCTTTCAATACCTCATCACTTGGTATCGGGACTGTAGGATCTGGCCATCTTTTTTTCAATTTGACATCACCCTTATTATTTAACATATCAATCAACCTCCCTTTCCCATTCCGGGATATTATATGATAGATTTAATCCATCTAATACATTTTCCAATTTTAATGGATCAAACACCAGGCCAGACATCTATCTGCCTAATTATTTTCCTTTGGTGTCCATTGAAATTTTGGGTAGTGGCATATATTACAACAAATTTTTGATTTGTTATCGTATAACTATATTCACATGATTGCATTGCAAATTGATTTGAAGGTTTTTCACCAATTAGATTTATATCATCTAACTGATAATCCCCATCTGACTCAATTTCCAAATCAATGCCTTCGTTTGGATGATGGACCAGATCCATAATCCTAATCGAATATTTAGCAAAATATTTAGCAAGATCATGCTTTTTTTTAAACGAGAGCAATCTTACAGGGATTCCCCTTGATCGTAAAATTTTTTTTATCGGATTCTTTTCTTTTTCACTATGAAACGGGATATATGCTTTTCTATCCGAAACCACCATCCACCCAGGCTTTACCGATGCTCTATATTTTATAGACCCGGAACCGGAATATCTAATGATTTCCAATCCATTTTTAAAATCTCCGACAAGCGCAATAGAACCCATCCCCATTTTTCGAATTTCCCCAGGCATCCATTTTTCCCACCCATCATAACTGCTGATATCCTTAGCCATAACAACATTATGGCTAACCTTTAAATTCCAAATCCTTGACATACTAACTCCTTTTATTCATCCATACAACAGCATCTTTGATTTGCTGCCGTCCCTCATCTTCTAACATTTTAGCCTTTCCAAAGGCTTCTTTTTCAACATATTTTTCAATATGTTTCTTGATAATTTCAATGATTACTTCCGGGTCTATTGCATCCAATTCCCACGATTGATCCCCATATTTTTTACAATATTCAGCGGCCCTGGCATCAGATAATTTTGCCGGATTTGGTGGAGGTTTATATTTTTGGACCTGCTCATAATTCATAGCAATTATTTTTAACTCAACATTCATATCAAAATCATTACAAAAAATATCAAACCTATTTTTTATATCTCTTGGGATATCTATCCCGGATGGATCATGGTCTCCTAAATATAAAATTACAAATTTTTCTTTCCCCCTATTTTTTTTATAAAATAAATATCTTTGAAATGCTTTATAAAGGCTTGATTGACTTGGATAGCCACGACAGGCCATATATGACACATCATATGGTTTTGCCGCCTTACCAACTACTTCCGAAAGTGCATCTTTCTCCACCCAAACCTCAACCATATTCTTTGAAAATATCCATTTATCAACATGATAATTAGAAATAGCAGCCTGAACTATTTCTTGAGGAGAATCCCATGCTGTTATACCATATAACAACCTTGTCCTATCTTCTATTGCATTCCAATCTATAACACCAGCAAGACGACCATTATTTATGATCGATCCCACCCTTTTATATTGCTTATCATTATTTTCTATCAGACCACGGGCCACAAATTGATAATACAATTGTCTTAATGTTAATTGAAATCCCTTTTTTACATATTGCGATATTATTTCATTTGCATGTTTTATAATATAAAGGGAATCACTATTAAATTTCTTTTCAATAAATTGTATTTTCATTCAATCCTCTTTATTTTAATATTTTTTTTAAAACCCACCATTCCGGCTTTTTTCTAATACCCAACTCCCAAGCATAATTTATCATATCATTATGAAAATGATTTAATTTTTCTTTTAAATCACAATCATCAACTTTAATATTTTTTTTCACTTTTTCAAAAACTGAATCCGGAAATTTTAAAATCCATTCCATATCCGAATACCGGCCATCCCAATCAAACATTAATAAACGATTTATTTGTTTTGCAACTATTTCATATTCATTTTTTAACGTCAATTCAATTACTTTTTCAACCGGGAAAATAATTATTTTGGCATTATAGGAATGTTCTTTCCTCACAATCCATTCAAGGGCTCTTTGAGGAGATGGGAAAATCCCTTCTTCCCACTGAATATCCCCCATCAACTCAATAACATAAACATATTTATTTATGATTTTTTTATTTGACAAATCATAATCTTTCGGGTCTGCATATTTTGTATAAAAATAATCTACTCGAATATTTAAATAATTTGCTAACCTAACCATATCATACATATGAGGAATTCTTTTTCCTCGTTCCCACATAGACCATGTTTGACGAGAAATATTTAATTTTTCACAGATAATTGTTTGTGTGAAAAATTTACGATACAACCTTACATTTTTCAATCTCTCCGAAAACCCATCACTATTATACTCATTATCTTCTTTCATCCTACAATCTCCTTTTATCTATATTTATCCCTGACCACCCGACCACCCGAACCACCCGGACCACCCGGGACCACCCGGGACCACCCGGCCACCCGGCCACCCGGACCAACAGGACCAACAGGACCAACAGGACCAACAGGTCCTTAAACCAATCCTTCGACTTTAATGATAAATCTATCCGGCTCTTTATTCCCATGCCTTTCAGGCTTTTCCAATATTATTTCCACGGCCTTGATATCATTTTCGATGCATCCAGAATTTTGCAACCCATCCAAGATGGGCTCTATGAAATTATGATGATCCGCTCGATGATGGCAACATATTTTAAATATCACCCTTACTTCCCCGGGAATTATCTTTCCCTGTATTTTAAATTGCTCTTCCATTATTTTCAAAAAATTTTGATACTCAGAACCGCGGAACAATTTTCCACCTTTGGATCTTATCAATTTTCTATTTTTTCCAACCCCTTTACCTTCCCAGGTCATCACAAATGACATCCCGGTTGGTGATGGAAAATTTATTTTTGAATCCTTTATATGAGCAATTGTTTTTCTGGCTAATTCGCCACCATCATCTAAAACAAAACCGGGTTCATCATCATATAAACAATAATTCTTTTCATCAGCATAATATTCCAATGCCTCAATTACCTTTTTCATTTACCTTTCTCCTTTCTGAATTTATTAGCAGCCGGACATGTGGCAAAATGGTTATTACCATCAAGATTAACCGGGCATTCTTTTTTTATTTTTTGTTAATATCCAATAAACAACCTTCCCACATCCTTTACGTTTTTTTCCAGCTATATTTTTAGGAACATCAAATAACATTATAACATTTCTTTTTATTCTGTAAATTTAACTTGCCACAGATGGATAGAATTATTTCCTATTTCTATATTTTCTTTTTTCGAGGGGAAAAACATAACCATTTCTATATTTTTTGGCATAAGATCATACCGCACTCTAACAACCTCATCCCAAGATGGATATCTATTTTTACACGAAATACTTATATGCCAGGATTCAAACCCACCGGATGTTTTTTCTTTTGCTAAATAAATATCACAATCTCCCATAATGAATCTGCGTCCATGTGAAATATCACTTTGTACTTCCACAATTTTTTCTACATGAACTTTTCTCAACTCCTCTTCTTTTCTTCGCTCTCTTTTCATTCTACTTCTAACACCCATAATAAAACTCCTTTATTTTCTTTCCACACTTTTTAAATATTCTATAAAAGCATATCTTATGACTGTTTCTGAGGCTTCATACATATAAAAAGGATGAATAACCTCTACACTTTTAAAATTTTTATTTCCGCCATATTCTTTTTTTATTCTTTTTAAAAATCCTATGGCTACATCTTCGATAAACTGCTTTTGGCTTGATGAAATAGATATTTCATCAACACTTAGCCTTGTTTTATTGCGAACACAATAATCACAATCTATTTTGATACTACAATTTTTTTCATCATGCGGACATTTATCAACTTTTTCTTTTAAATGGTTATATGCAGCCCACGCCATTTTCTTGCTTTTATAACAAAAACCACGCAGCCATAACATAAAATCAAAATAACCTTCTACCCCTTTATCTTTTATTGCATTCAGCCAGGCATAATAGTCATATTCCAGACAGGCCGCCCCACACCGGGGACAAATCGGGAGCCCTTTTTTTGAAACAGCAGCATTTTCTTTATAATCCCACCACATGCAAAATGCACCAACCGCTATTTTTTGATTTTCCATTCGACACCATCCTTTTCATTTTCTTTATATTCCATTTTAACGGTAATCGATATATCCTCTTTACCATCAAACCTTAAACAAAAACATAAAACACCAAACCCTATCAAGCATATTGATAAAAATAAATAACTCATAATTCCCCCTGAAGATATTCATCTTTCCCGGATAACTCTTTTGACTCTATAAATTCCTTCTCTCTCAATCGTCTAACTTTCCGATAATCTTTCCCGGCAAAATGAATGCAATCGCAATAACCAAACAATCTGCTTGTGATCGCTTTACCATATTTGTCATCGAACTCCTGGGGACTGTTGAGATTTGATGTAAAAATCGAAGGTAATCCTGAAGAGATTCTCGCATCAACAACTTCAAATATTCTTCCACTTACCCATTCATTCGTGGTCGTAATTTTATCAAAATCGTCAAACACAATCATTCTTACCGTCTTCATCCTATCAACCGTTCTTGCCCCGGTATCTTTATTTAATATGATCGGAATATATTCCGACATTTTAATAAACAAAAAAGAATCCGTATATTTTGCGACTAATCGCAAAATCGATATGCTGCAGTGAGTTTTTCCGGTGCCAACATCACCGGTCAAAATCAAACCGATCCCCTCTTTAAATTTCTTATGATAGAAATGCGCCTGCACTTCCATCATTCTTTGTGTGAGAACTGGATCAACGGTTTTATCCCAATTTTCAAATGAATTATTTAAATATTTTCCTTTGACACCGGCATTGATCAATCTTGAAAAATTTTCTCTTTCCCTATTTTTAAGTTGCTCAGATGTAACCTCACAGTTACATTTTGGCTGAAAATATTCAAATGGGACTTTCATCAATCTCCCAGAAACTACAACCTTCTCCCAGATCATCCCGCATTTTGGACAAAAACCACCATGTAAAGACCTTTTTTGTTTTTCTATTTCCTGTAAGGGAATAATCCCTTCTTTGAAATCCTCCTCTAATCTATTCAAATATTCCTTCCGGACCTCAACACCATCAATTCCCATTAGCCCGGACCCGGATAACATTTCCCCGGCTTTAATATATCCACTATCTTTTTGTCCTCCCATATTTAACTCTCCATATATTTATTATAATCATCCTGGAAATTCCCGGAATTATTTTTTACAACCCTCTTCCTGATCTCTCCATTTGAACAAACGATCTGATCATAAAATTTAGTAAACTGAAGAAATGTTCTCCCTCCTTTCTTTGTAAACCAAAAATCAAATTGATAATATTTTTTTAACATCTCAATAACATTCTCTATCCCATGATTTTTTATTAACCGTTTCATATTACCGAATATAGCCCCGTTATAAGTTGGTTTTTTTCCACCAGACTCATATCTATATAACTGGTCATATTCAATAATCAATTTATTCATTTCTGATTTTTCAGATAAATTTTTAAATTCTTTATTAGAAATCTTTGAGGTAATCTCTGGTATTGCTCCTTCATCATGAAGGTTTGAATCTTCATTTTGAAGGTTTGAATCTTCATCCGGAATGTTCGAATCTTCAAAATGAAGGTTCGAATGTATCCTGGTGAAGGTTGAAATTTCCTCTTTAAAAGAACATCTGCCATCGAAAACAGTATCGATGGTATATCCAATTTTTGTTAACTTATCTGCTAATCTTCCGAGATTCACTCGATATTGATAGGTACGATCCCAATTATGCCGGGGATTTCTTCTCTGGTCCAATAATCCAGATTTTACCAACCCCTCTATTCTTCTCATGATTGTATTCTCGGAGGAACTAACCATTATTTCTTCTTTTAATTCCCCGGCTTTTTTCCAGATCCACCCATCCATTACATTTTCAAGACTATCTGTGGTAACTCCACTTTTTTTACATCTTGAAATTTCTTCTCTTAAATATTTTATGGTATCTTTCTTCCGGATCTGCCAATACAAAAATTGGTTTAAAATCAATGAAGAGATTATATCGCCATCACAAATAGCGACTAACTCCTCTCTTATAACGGCACGTTTGAGAATCTTTAATTCATCCATCTAACACCCCTATTTAAAAATTTTTTAATTATTATCCTATTTAAAACCCCGGAGGTCAAGTTGATAAAAATGTCCCTCCGAGGAACCTTTTATTTTTTAAACCATCCGACATATCCATCCAGACAGAAATCACAGGATATAAAAATATTTTTTTCTTTTTCATTTGGGTTAGGGATTTCTTTTTTTCCCTCACACACCGGACATTTTTCTAATGCTTCAGGTTTCCATGTCTTTATGAGCCCGAGCATACTTTTTAAATTTCTAATAAAATACAGAAAAGCTTTTGGCGAAGCCGGATTTGTATTTAAATCCAGACTCATGATTACTGAATTCATTTGTCGGATAACATACCTCAAACCAACCCAATAATTTTCAACTGTTAAGGAATTCTCTTCAACAAATCTTTCGATTTTATTTTTTATTTTCCCGGGCCCATTCATAACAATCTCTATGATTCCCCGGGCAATCAATTCCAGCTCGACATCCGTAAGGCAATCAATTCCGATGATGCCCTTATTTCTTAATTCGGAAATACCTTCTTTGGTCATATACGCGAATTTATCCCTGGCCTCAACGATATCATTTTCCCGGCTGGATCCATCCTCAAGATCTTCATCTTCATGGGTTTCCTCAAGACTTTTCGCGAATTTGTAAAATTCTTTCTCTGTTATATCCACATCATCCCGCATCATTTTATCGATACGCTCATTCAACAATTCCTTCGGGATATTATTGATAATCTGATACCTATGAGATGAGGTTTTTGATATACCCAGGTCCTCCAATCTAACCTTGGTATTTTTCTCCTCATCCGATGGCCGACCACGGGAAATAATTTCTTTTAAAATCCCTCCGATTTCCCACGCACACCGGATTGATCCAGCATGGATTCTTTGTATTAAACTCCGTTCAACTCCTCTTTTTTTCGCATAAATTTTTAACGTCTCCAATTGGTCTTTACCGGTTTTAAAATCTTCGATTGAAACAAACTCGATAATTTTTTTCTCCAATTCATCAATTGGAACCGGAAAATTTTTTTCATTTTCTTTTATCATTTTTATCCGCCTTTATTATTTATTTTTCCGGCAACGCCGGGAATATCAGATAAATACCATCGGTTTATCCGCTGATGTTTCATTATCATCATCATCATTTTTATGCCAAGGTTTTCCTAATATAGCCTTGGCCTTTGGTTCAAGATGATCATATTTCTCGACAAACCAAAACCAACCATTATTATGCCACAACCTATGGCATTCAACACATAACACGAATTGATTGGCTTCAATACATAAACCTCCGGCCCCTCTTGATTTAATCTCATGGGGGCTCGTGGTTTTAATTTTATTATTATTATCATACTCAAAAATTGGATTATAACACCCCTCACACATTTTCATTCTTTTTTATCTCCTGATTTTTTTTCCACTGATCCCATTCATTTTTATAATCTCTAATATTTAACCCAATTTCCGCGGCCTCCAATATGGCCCCATCGATCAACCGACCATATTCTAATGTATTTAGGTTCCTGGATGGCACAGGGAAAGAAATCCCTTGCCATTCCATATGACGGCCATATTTTTGTTTGATCCCCTCTTTTACAATATCAAGATCCATCCCAGTTTCCCCGGATATCTCTCGAATTATTGCATGAAATAAATTCTCTTGACTTCTTGTCTTTTTTTTCCTCCATTTCTCAACAATAACCTGAAGAGGTATCTCTTTCAGGATATTTTGGTGATAAAAAGTTCTTGCCATTTTAACATCGGCCGGAGTAATAATTTTAAATTTGATGATCCCACAACTCCGCTCCTCCGGAATCCCCGGCACAGGGACCACCTTTATAATCAACTTATCCATTTTTATCTCCATTTATGCAGACTTCACGATAAACAATATTAAAAATTTTACTCGGTATTGATAAATTTCTTTCGGCTATCTCCTGGACATCTCTTTTATTTGCTCCGGCTAAAATCATCTCTGCAATAAGATTAATACACCATCTTTTTCCTGCACGAATACTATTCCCAGGGAGATTCTCAGGGACCATCCAATATTTTTTTATCGCTACAGAATTGAATAAAATATCCGGGGGAACCCCCTTCAAATCTTCAAAATCTTTCCACAAAACAGACCCATTACTTAATAATACATAATATCCTAAAACCATGTTTTCATCTCCTCCTGGCACAAAAAAACTAATTTTATACATTGATCAACATCTAACATACCGATATGTGCGAATTCGGGATCAATCCCCATTTTTTCACTAAACCATTTATAGGCAACTTTTCTTGACATTTTTTTTGATCTCCACAATTTATCAAAATTTTTATGAGCTTTCATCTTCCAAGATCTTAATTCTTTATCAGCGAGCCGCCCTAATGCTTTTTTGCTATTTTTATGTACACCCACATACGCATTACAGGGTATACATAAATATATCATTCCATGACTAACACCATATATTCTTTTACTATCAACAAAGACAGAAGGTTCAGCACAATATGGGCAGATCCTTCCATTTAAAATATATTTCAATCACCCCCCCTTTCAGGCAACAACATCCACATTTCTTTTATCATCTCCGGGTCATTCTTTATTTTTAAAGAATTTAATATTGCCGCTATGATTAAATCATACGGCACCCTATATTCCTCAGGTAAATTTTTACGAATTTCAATCTCGTATATAAAAATGACGAGATGTTTAAGCATCCACCTCGGGGCTTTTATTGCCTTGTAATAGAATTTTGAATATCGATGATGATACCAGATTGTCGGCAAAACCGGTAACTGAACAACTTCAGCGATATGGTTATATACCATTTTCATGGCATTAAATATATGTTTGGTACTCATCTGATCTATCCGCAACTTTTCTTTATTAGCGGTTTCCCATATAAACCCAGATTTAACAACCTCCATTTCATCCAAAAAATCAATAGCCTCCATAAAACAATCTCCTTTTAAAACGGGATTTCATCATCATAATCCGTACTATAATTTTCCGGATAAATATCCGATGACTCTTTAATCGAATCACCACCACCACCACCACCATCAAAAATATTTTTTTCTGGGGCAGCCGATACACTATTGGCGACAACAACCACATGGGTCCGGGTTTTCCCTTCCGAGTCCAACCATCGGTCTTGTTTCAAACGACCTTCTATCCGGACTTTACGCCCTTTTTGGAGATCACTACAATATTCAGCCATTTTTCCCCAGGCAACTATATCAAAAAACGACACCTCTTCCGAATATCCATTTTTTGCTTTATTTGGTATATATCTGGAACAGGCTATCGAAAACCTACACAACGAAAAACCATTTACAGTTGTCCGAAATTCAGAATCCCGACAAAGGTTTCCTTCTAACAATAATACATTTAAGCTGTTCATCTCTCTTTTACCTCCTCATTTTCTGATTTACAATGAATAATTAAAGTAGGTTTATCAAAAACACCGGTTCCAGTAACATAAGTAATATATATTAAATCATAATATATATTCCCATCCTCATCATCATCCATTATTTTCACTTCAACACATTTTTCATCTGCAAATTCTTTTAAAAAATTCTTCAACATTGTAAGTGTCATATAACACCTCCAAACATTTCCGAATTATTTGAACTCGAATATATTTTTAATTCTTCTTGCCAGCAGTGGGTTTTCCACTGACAATACGAACATTGCCAATCAGGCTTATACTTAACTTTTTGGTGAATAAATTCTTTTATTTCACCATTTTTAATGGCGACCATATAATCCCGGGGTGGAATAATATTTTTTTCATAATATCCCTCAAATACTACTAATTTTTTAATTATATTTGTATATGTTATCGGATATTTCTTTCCTTCGATAATCATATTATATCTCTCATTACATTTAATAGGTTTACGCCCATCTACAATAAAACCACCTTCTGGTAATAAATCAACGACATGCTGGGTTCTATACCCATTATCTCGACCGATGAAAATAAAATATGCTCGATTCACATTTTCGAATTTCATATACAAAACAACCTGTGCGATCATGGTATCTTTTGGTCCATTTAACTGGATATCCTTGACACCTCGACCGAAACTTGATTTGACCTCTATGATAGAAGCAATATTATGTTCATCTACGAACCTGGCATCCGTTTTAAATTTAAACGGATATTTCAACCGACAATCGAAAATTTCTTTCCCATTTCCATCATTATCTTCATTTTCGATAATGAGTTTTAACCCTTTACTTTTCAGCGCGGTGTAGACCCATTCATGGATGATATCACCCATTTTCATTTTTAACAGATTTCCAGGCGTTTCTATATCCGTTTTTGGGATGTTACACCATTTATAAAAAATTTGTCTGTTACAAGACAACACCCCTGAAGGGTGATGTTCATTTTTATTGTCATACAAATTCTTATCCTTTAATTCAATCAGATATTCATCAATCTTAGTTATAAGGTTCATCAATCTCTCCTTTAAATAAACTTCCCGGTCTCTTCCGGTTTATCATCTTGGGTATTTTTAATAATTTCGCCTTTTAATCTTTCCAAGACTCTCCTGGCTTCAGACTCAGTAAATCCCACTTTAAATTTATAATCAATATAATCAGTTTGTTTCCAACTCAAATTCTTACGACCATATTTATCAAGATGATTTTTTATTTCATTTTTAATTTCAATAACAACATCATCTTCTATAATGGCGGGTACCCATTCAACAGGCAACCTGGGTACATCATATTTAAAAGACTCAACCGCTCCATTCTTGGGTTTATACCGAGCTTTAAATTTTCCTTGTTGGTTTACATCTGCATAAAACACAGGTAAAAGGGCAAGATACCGAGCGACCCCCCACCGGGCCGCTGCTCTTTTAAATGAGTCAGAAATTCCCCCCTTGATAGGCTCCACCTGAGTATTTTCTGCCCCATCGCATTTAGTAATCCATTCACCATTTACCCGGATAGATAAATAACAGATGACACCCCCACCGGGGCCCTGTTCATATCTATCTTGCCAATTCTCAGGACCACACACATCATCGAGCCGGTCCATTACCGCCACCCGGGTGATATACGGTACCAACATAGCCCAATACTGATTATTTGATTTCCCAATATTTTTGGGTAACCACTCGATACTTTCTTCCCGAAAAAAATCTTTTAATTTGACTAATTCTTTTGGGGACACCCCTTTCTCATCCATTTTAAACTCCTTTTATATTTGGTTTTCTCCAATACTGATGCATATTCCATTCAGAAATTGCACCAGAAATCAAAGAATAATTTGAGGTGTATTTTTTACACCTGGAACAACACAATTGATATATACATCCATTTTTGACACGAGTATTCGGATGTTTACCACAACGACACAATTTTATTTTTTTCATTTCCCTGAAGACTCCTCCCATTCTGCAAATTTATTACCCCTCCCTAATTTCTCTAAAATTTCTTTATCAGGAAGGGCCCTTAATAACTCTCTTACAAGCCATGATGCCGACACATTAAGAAAGGACGAAATTTTTATAATCCTTTCCTTATCGGTTTCATCTATAAAATAACTGGCATGTTTACGTTTCGACATATAAAACCCCTTTATCATATTTTAATAATTTATGATAACATTTCTCAATACCTATGACAACATTTTTTTCATTTTACGGTTCATTATTCTTCGGATATCCTCAAGGGAAAAATACCATCGGCTCCCCTGTTTTTCACCCAGGTTATACCTCTGTCTATATACCCTAATAATTTCCGGGGTGAATCCTGTTATTTCTGCAACCTCAGATATCGGTATATCATTTTTTACTATCATCGAATTTTATCTCCTCCTCCTCTTTATTGAAGATCTCCTTAATAAAATCAGGAAAATTCAAAAATAAACAATACATGATTGCAACGGCTGTGATAGCACAACAATTTGATTTCTCACAAATATATTTTATAAAATAATCCCTGGTTATCCCGGATTTTTTAACATAATCCATATAATACCCATCCGGGACCGAAAACAAAGCAGGATATCTCCCAATTAAAGAGACTATGCTATCCAATTGGTATGGATAGCAATCAAACCGAACACTATTTAATGAGGTAATAAAAACTTTACTATCAATTTTATCTTCATCAATAGCTACTAAAAAATTGTACCGGGTCATATCTCCAGGTTCAAAAATAAACTCACAACTCCATTTTATTTTTTTCTTTTCCATCAACATAAAAAACTCCTTACTATTGCATTAATTATTCAACAGATTTATAATACTGAGATTGGTGATTTTTATCACCCGACACCTCAAATATTTTTTATCCCGAAGAATAAGGGGCGGATTTTTCCGCCCCACCTTTTAAACTACGCCCTGACAATCATTGAAAATACGAAATTTTTAAATTTCACATCCCACACGATATCATTAAATCCGGCCTTCACTCCCACTTCTGTTATTTCAGATTTTAATTTCTCGGAAATGGAAAAATCAACATGCTGCAATTTATTCATATTTTTAACAGAGATTTTAAAAAAATATGCATTGAGATTTACATGCTCGGTTATCTCCGACTGTTCTTTATCGAGATCAACACATAGAATCGTCCCCTTGAATACCTCTCGTAATTCCGCTAATACTGACATTTTAAATTTCTCCTATGCTAATACATCAAGGGGTTCTTCATCGGTCTCTTTCAAGATGATCGAATTTTTATGAAGGGATTCCCAATTTTTATTTGGGAGTGTTAATATCTCATAACCAACTTTCTGCAAATCATATGCCCGATCTTTATCATCTAACTCCCTGGCCAGGGCCGTTATGGAATTGCCCAGTCCATACTGCGTATACTCTCTTTCTTCACACAAATTTTTAAAGATAGCTTTACTCTCCCTTTCCTGAAGGTCGAATTCTTTTTGTACGAGTTTAACCATCATTTCCGGTTCTTTTATCTCCCTTGAAAGCCCAGCCCTCATTTTACCTGCCTCAGCCTCAATCCATGCATGACTGATGGTATGCTCGACGATATCCCGTAATTTCAATCTGAAAGCCATCAGGTCAGCCATAATGGTTTCATCTTTAAACACGGAATAATCTTCGATCTCTCCTCCAATCCTGCGACCAACATGATGTTTCGAAAAAATCGATTTTGAAATGGCACCATTCGTGCACCACAACCTCCAGACCAATCCTTCTACACGGAGACTCCCGGCACCAACCTCTGAATTTGAAATTATCATTCCGGCCCGGACCACATCGCCTTTTTTAACTTCAGCCTGGATCCCGGGAAATGTCACCTCCAAAAAAAGCTTTTTTTCGGTAAGAGAGCAACTTCCGATTTCAAGCCCGCTTGAATCCCTGATTGACTTCAAGGACGGCATCAACGAGGCCATTACATGATGGTTATCATACGGCCTGAATTTGTCACTGACAAAGGCCCTGGCAGAACCATCAAGGGTTCTTATCATTCGTTTCTCTGTTCCATCCCAGAACATTCGATTCACGATTGAAGACCGTAGCCCCGGGTGTTCCCGAGCTATACGGTCATAAAATTTCTTTGGTATTTCAAAATTCCCAGCCACTTGACCATGAGCATGATTAGTAAGGGAGAAATTAACTTCCCCCCTATGCCCCAATATTAACGTCGAATCATTTACCATTTCAACCGCATGGGTATTGACAATATAATCCTGGTGGCTTTTTTCAATCCGTTCGATTTCCTCTGCAAAATCAACTAATGTCTTGTAATTCCCTTTCATGATATATCTCCTCATAAATTTGGTTCCTTAAAGGAACCTTTTTTTCTCTCAACGAGAGATATAATAAATGGGCGGAATCGAACCGCCCTTTAAACACCAGCTTTATTTATTTGATTCCAACATAGTTTTAATACGGTGGATCAAATATTTTATATTTATTTTTTTTTCAAACCATTTTTTATATGGGATGACAATCCGGGGATACTGAATTTCAATAGTCAAAATGTCTATCCCAGGATAATACATTTTTAACCCCGCATTTAATTGACTCATCCATCTTCTGAATGAGATTTTTTTTTCTATTATTCTACCCCTAAATAATTCATCCATGAAAATCCTCCTTAAAATTACTCGATAATTTTTTCTACCGGTAAAATATTTTTTAACCCCTCAATCGTGAAAGCCTCCATTTTTTCCATAGCGGAGACAAGACAGATAAACTGCTCCTCCGAGATTGATACAAATGATCTTTGCTCCGTGAAATATTTGCCATTCTTATTATTCGGATCATCATCGACGACAATATCTACAGCGATAACATTCAATATGTGCCTAACAACACACATTTCATCAAAATCTAAAACTACACCATCCATAAAAATTCTCCTTATAACCGGCAGAGTTTCACGTGAAACTCTGCAAAATTCTATCTACTTAATCCATTTACTCCGAATACTGGAGTTTCATACATCACTGGATCAGACAAAATCCAATTCCAGGTATTTTTTTCTGCCCAAACAGAATTATACCACCGGACACAATCAACCAACACTACTTCCCCTATAATGGCACTGGTTAAAAAATCATTTTTAGATCGATAGGTCAATCTTTCTTGAACCTGTAAATCTAATGAATTCCACTGATCAAGAGTGAATCCATTATATTTCCCTTTGAAAAAATCGTCCCATTCTTTACTTGCATGGATATGTAACAAACCTCTATAAGAGGTTTTCCATGCTCTATTTTCAACATTTTTTATTCCAGAAATAACCAACCAGGCCCAGGGCTGGTTTATACTAAAAATTTTCATATAACATCCTTCATGAGAGATTTCTTAAAAACACTCCAACTTTTTCCGGATAGCTTTTTTAAACGAAAAATATTTTCAGGGGCACAACTCGGGAGTCCATATTCATAAACCATCCAACACCTGACAACATTAGATTTTACATTTTTTGTATTGGTAATTTCTTTTTTTATTTCGCTTTTTCTTTTGAACCGCATCCTCATGATTTCTTCCAATACAACGGGATGATTTAATATTTTTTTAATATCATCCTCATGAAACATCACCATGAAACAACCAGGGCATCCAATTTTATTAAGATCTTCTTTCAGGGATATTGTTTCCGAAGATATCATTAAAACATTTTCACTTTCAATAACGATCGGAAAATCTTTATCCTTTTTTATAACCCGGAGGACTAAATTAAAAGTGTAACCTCTCCACCCGGATCCGCTGGTATCAATTTTAGATACTCCAATTCTATCATGAGCATAATACCCATAATCCTCATTCTGGTTGATTGAAAATCCAATTTCATGATTTATAAATGATAAGATGTTTTTGGCAGGGATCCACCCGGCCTCTTTTGCTGCATCGCTATTCTGATAATTTGTAATTCTCATAAAAAAACTCCTTAAAAAAAATCTTTCTGAGACACCCCATAATATGAATAGGTATCCGATAAAGAGGAAAATGAAGAATTTTCCTCATCCCACAAACTGAGATCAGAGGCATTATAAATGCTATCCGTCTCATCATTCTCATTTCTCACTATTATCAAATCACCGGCTATATCTACAATATAACCTTTACCACCTCCGACATTATCATGGATAATAACATCGGCCCCGCAATAAAAATCATCCATAAAATCTCCTTTATATTTTTTTCCAGACAGACCGTCGGGGAATCGAACCCCGGGAACCATACGGCCTATATAATCCATACACACAAAATCCTCTCGACATACATGGTCTTTAAATACCCCTACTCTAAGCCTCAGTCATTCTCCCGCCTCCGGTACTTTATCATTCCAATATGATAACTCTTCTCAACTACATTTCCCGGCACCGTAACTTCTGATTATCTGTCAAAGAACAGGAAGCATCCTCCTTTCCTCTCCCCTCTCTTCTTTAAATATAATACAATCCATAACACAAGTCAAGTCTTGTTATGTTTTACTTTATTTTTTTTAATCTTTTTTTTGTATATGAAAAAAAATAGAATACTGGCCAAAAAAAAACAGCTTGCTGAACGAGCAGCAGGCTGTTTTATAGGTAGATTTGATATAATTATATCAGGCGGATATTATTCAATTAAATCCCAAAAATTTTTATTTTGTTCATTCGGGATCTGTCTTTCAAATTTTTCTTTTCCAAAACTGAATATATACCTGGCCCCATCCTCCATATTTTCAGTTTCGACAAGTTCGATCTCACAATACCCCTGCTCATCCGGGGTAACCTCTATTTTACTCGACTGGATAGCTATTCCATCTTTATATCGGACAGAATCTTTATTTAAAGAAATAAATACTACATCCTGTACAGGGTTTCCATTTGAATTAAACATATACCACCAGACAATACACAATTCAATTTCATCCGGGGTGCTGCCGGCAAAATCATAATTTATTTTTAAATTTGTTATTTTCGGAGTTGAACTGCCATCCTCTGAATGCAAAAACATTTTAATCTGAGTATCAACAATACTATCCGTGAAACTGGATATATTATCCAGGATAACATTAGCACTATTGGCCTGGGCATATGTACCATCGGAGACAACCCAACCGGCCCCATCCCACCAATATTCCAAATCCATTTTTTTCAAAATATACCTGATCTCATCACTACCGCCTTTAAAGGCGCTTTCTGAAAAGCCATCTATTCCTTCATGGCGAAATAAATCATTTAATATTATTGATGGGTTTCCGGTTAAATACCCTATATCGACATTCATATTGGTAATGATCAGGCTAACGGAACTCAAATCATTTGAATACGGAAATAAAACCATAAACTGTCCATAAATCTCTCCATCAACCGGAAGACTCTGGCAATTTGCATTAAAAACAGCAGCCTCATTTGCCTGGCTATATGTTTCATCGGAAACAACCCAACCGGCCCCATCCCAATATAAATAATTACCAGACCTCCCTATCTGAATAATATATCGCGGATCTCCAGACTCTACTACAGAAAACGAATTAAACAATTTGATGGTACCATCGCCTATATGCTCCATTTCCGGCAATATCACGGTACCCTCAACATAAATACTGGTATTATATATAAATGGGAACTCTTCAGCATGGTTAACTGTATGCTGAACAGCATCAAATAATATAACATCATCCAACCAAAAATTACCAAGACCGGTCGCTCCACCCCATTTAAAGGTCCCACTCTCTGGGATACGGTCCCAAGATGATGTATTTAAACTACTAATCTGAACACCATCGACAAAAAACCTGCTGACCCCATCAAAATCAAAATTTAACTCAAAAACATATTTTTGTCCCTGTGTTAAATTTCCGATTGATCCAATAAGAAGATGTTGGGCCCCGGAAGAATCCCGCAAGTCAACTATCAAACTGGATCCATTTTGATATATTTGGATCATATTATTATTAGCATTCACGGCATTATATTCCAGAATCTGGACTATTCCGACAAGGACCCCATAATTCGGGGTATAGGAAAAACGAATGCATCCAGAGCTCCCGACAATATCGAAATTTCCATCAGCTCCTGGCATATTTAATCTTTTTCCAGATACCCCGGTTAAATCGATTTGACCATCAATCCAAGTAGCTCCTCCAGATAACCCATTTACAAGAGAACCAATCCCATAATCAGAATTTTGGTTTGTTGAAAAACTCGCATACAAAAGGGCATTCGAAGGCCTGGTGTCTTTTTGCCTGATAATATAATTGGGATCTCCAATCCATTCAATTTTATCAATATCAAAAACAAGCCCTAAAGATGATAAAAAATTTTCAGAAAAATCTAAATCATCTTGCTGTAATGCCAATCGACACCCTAAAGAAATTTCTATTTCTTCAGGATTATAAGAATAATTCCCAGGGATAAGGAATTGATAATTTTTCTCCACACTCATATAGATACTCTCTCATTTTCATAAAACTCTATTTCATAATTCAACCAGGAAGCCCAGGCGAATATATTTTTAAACCGAAATACATAAATCATATTTCTATTTAAAATTATTTCACGGCCTCTATTTGAGACACTGATATAAAATCTAATAAAAAAAAATGAACTCCATCATGGATTCTTGAATGATCCCAATCTATTACCGTCAAACAATTCGTTTCCTTATCAATATGAGTGATCATGCTTTACCCCCTTTTTAAACTTTATTGAAAACAACTCGAAACCCTTTCAATTTTTTTTCTATAAATTTCAGATTCATTCTTCTCCTGAAACCATCTTTATCAGGCCACTGGTCAGGGTATGGGTCATTATAAATAAACTCTTTTGTTATTTCATTAAACCCGACACATAACACAAAATGACCACCACACGGAAAATTACCACATAACATGACAGGAGATTTATCAAGGATATTTTTTTTCACCTGGGCAAAAGAATTCCCCCATTCAAAACTGGAGACATCTTCTCCGAATATTATCTTCCCCATGACAGGGTAGGCTTGCGGTATTTCATTTGGAGGATATTTTTCATAAAATTTTCTATCTCCACGGACATTTATATATTTCTGTAGATGCCCTGGGTCATGAAATATATTTATAATCGCATCACCAGGTTGTTCACCGGGAGTGAATACATTCATATCTCTTCCGGCTATATCAAATCCCATAGCCGCACTCTCCGGGCCACAGGCTATAAAACGAATACGCCCCATATATGCCCGGATTAAATAGGCACTGGCATTATTGGTTTGAATATAATATTGATCCCGTGTTCCGAGAACAACATCCCCTTCATTTTCTTTATACATTTTACCCTCCGATATATGGCGATGTAATCGAATGAATAAAATATCCACTAATAAAACATATTACTCCAACAAAAATAACGGTTCCAATATTTTCATTAACCTGGATTTCTAATTTTTCGATTTTATCATATAACGGAATAACAGCGAACTTCACAGCTTTATCGACAGCATCATCTTTTACTTTTTTCAACTCTTCAACTAACTCTTTAACTTCTGAATCTGTCCAGTAAATTTCTTCGCTTCTCTTTTTTTCTTCTATTGAATTCACTATCAAATTTTCCGGTTGATTCTTTTTTGACTCGCTCCACATCACCGGAATTATCCAGGCCATTAACAATATCATTAGCAGATTTATTTTCCATTTCATTAAAATTCTCCTTTTTTTTAAATTGAATATCGCCTTTAAAAAACAATATCCCGAAAACACCACCAATTAAACCTAAAATCAAAACTATCAATTCTTTCACTTCTCTCTCCCTGAATCTTTAAATAACTGAGATATTGATTTTCCGGATATTTTTTTTCCGACTTTATAACATAATGCAGAGAGAGACGAGTGTATCACACTCATAAATATCAATCTCCCTATTCCGAAATTTTCAAACCCCATTATAGACATATCCATCAATGCCATCGGAACACCCATAATTATCACCACCCAGACCCAGGTATCATTCCGTTTAAATCTTATGCCAATATTCAACAACAACGTTTTTACGATCTGTATAAACAACGCAAAAATGACGGATATAACGGGGTTTACAAATTCTTTCACTAATTCAATAATTTCCATAAAAACTCCTTTACCGGGAAAAATATGTTCCCCGACTAAACATTTAATTTATTAAACAATCCTTTATTTCGCTAAATTTCGCCCGGTACCGGGCCCTGGCCGAATTCAATTTTGAATTTTCAGACAAAACCTCTCCCAATACGGCGCTCATGTTTTCATACTCTTTGATGGCATCTTCATATTTATTTTTTACTGCGATTTTCAAATCAGAAACTTTTTCCTGATTTTTTACCAGAGCATTTATATTCTGTCCCTGTAACGCCATAACCTGATACAACTCCCTCGCATCCGCCCGGTCCATATTACGATCAACTTTATCCCAGGCAAATGTCAGAATAAAAATTATCATAAATGCAACCAGGAATTTTCCGACAGTGGGCATGTCGGAAAAAATTTTAAATACTTTTACTTTTGATTCATCATTCATTTTTTAAACTCCATTATTCAAATAATATTTTTCAACATATTAACCTTATTATTCAATTTATAACAATATATCTTTTTAAAATCCATTTTTTATTTTTTCAATAATATTATTTAATTTAATAAAATTCACATCTGTTGGACCATTTTTTATACCGGCACAAATCGCTTTTACAATTTTAAACAACGCTGTTTTATTTATCATTGATAGATTCTCTAAATGCTCACTCGGAATTTGAGATTCTTTTATAATTTCTTTATTAATTATTTTAAATTGAGGTAATCCATACCTATCATACAATTCATAATTCATTCCTGCAATAGGTATTGGATTATCCTGAAATTCAGGCCTATTTTCTGCTGGATGTGTTATCCATCCGATGATATAATCATCATTATCAAAAAAATATTCAAAAACTATGTTCATATATAATACCCCAAAATAGTCAAATAAAGTAAACCACTTGTATCTGTTGCTGAAGATCTTGAATATTGAATAACTCCATCAACATCACATGCGGTTATACAGACCCCATCGGGCCCAAACGATGCTATACTGATCGGCATATCTAAATAACGAAATCCTATTCGAGTTAATTGCTCTAAATCTGTAACAGCACTCCCTTTTTTTCTCAATAAAAAAACACAATCATCTTTCACTCCATCACTTACCCATCGAATGGCATAACTCAAAAATAAAGCTTTTACTCCTGTGGGAACATAACTTGAAAAATCTATATCAGTAAACGTGGTAGCTGTTCCACCAGCCAAAACCCAGAATGATGGCCTATCAGATTCATCTATCAAATGTAACGTTCCACAACTTTCTTCATTTTGTTGTGTGTTAAATTTTATTTGTTTTCCAGGAATACACTTTATAACACAATCATCATTACTATCAACCCCTATTATTTCCCCGGCTAACAATATATTATTTCTTTCCCTTGAAACAATAACAATATCTTTTTCATAATCCAATAACCCGGACCATTTAATATTCTTTTTAAAATGATCAATACTATTTGCAGGAGTCAGAGATAAATTTCTTTCTGCCACAAATACATCATCTAACTTATCACCATCCAACAAATCGCATACAACTTCAAGGTTTATATTTTCAAACGAATCGCTGGTTACATCCCTGGAATAGATTATTTGCTCATTAACGGTGATATAAAAATATGATCCAGATAAATCAAAATGCATGGATACATGATACCAAGATTCATTTACAAAATTATCCGGAAATGGAATTGTTAATGATGCATGGGCTGTATCCCCATAATTAAAGACAAAGAAGAATTTCTCTTTACCTCCAACCCAACTTAAAACTTTTTCAACACCGAAATAATACCGTCTATCATCAACTATAACACGACTATTTATTGAATAATCAGCCGTTGTTGCATAGAATACAACATAATTAAATCTATTCTTTGACAATATAACGGGCCCTGAATCCATAAAATATGATGGATTAACTCTAATAGTTGTATTACCGACTGACACTGCTCCAGTCGACAACGTTATTTCTACCGGAACAATATCAGCGGATGCACCATTTAACAATTTTAATACCATCCCCTTTACTACTCCAGCAGAAATAAACCCACCCAAACAAAAAGATAAATTTTCAGACAGAGAAGCAAGGACCCCTGAATCTGAAGGGGTTGTAAATGTAACTACCCCTATTCCAAATCCTGTCAATACTGTGAAAAAAATATTTGAAGTAGCTATATACGGTACAAAACATAATATCAAACAATCATTACTGACTCGAGATATTTTTGCTAACCCAGGCCGCGTATCATTAGTCCCTCCGACAATTGTTTCTGTTCCATAAGCGATCTCATCGCCATTTGAGACAATACCTGTCTTTACTGCCGGATATCTATTTGTAATATTATTTTCATAACAAACTGCAAATTTTTCGTTAGTTAATCCCTGGACATCAATCAACCTGGGATATGAAACACCGGTAACCACATCATAAGAACTGCCAAAAGAAATATTTGTTCCTGAAATATTTCCTATGACACATTTTATCGCATTCGTGCCATAAAAATATCCACAAACAAATCGACTACTTGATAATTTTGCACAGGAAATATATGATCCTCCAAAAGAGACTATTTCCTCTATTCCTCCCGGGGAAACAACAGTACCAGAAACATCGCAAACAACACATGAAAAAGAATCATATCCTGGGCTTTTTATAAACCCAAGAACAAATCTATTCTCTGTCAATGCCGCGATACTTATGTATCTTCCATTCAAAACACCAGCACTTACATTATTATCAACCAGATATGCACTACCCCATGATATGCTGTTATCTGAATTATGTATTCCTATCCTGACATAAAGATCATCAACAGCACTGTCAACATAACATAAAACAATTTTTTCAGCGCTCAAATTATCAGCGCAAACAAACCCATCTGAAGTGATGGTCTGTATCTGCTGGTTACTTCCCAATATAGGAGCCCCCGGATTGCTTTCATGCAACCCAAACACATTACTATTCAACTCTAAACATTTTTCAGATCTAAACCAGAAATCATATACATAAGGGTAAAGACTCATATTGGATAGAAAATCTGTATTTTCTTTTAATAACCCGGAATCGGAAGCACCGGTTAGACATCCAACTCCAAATTTTCTATTCGTTGCACTAAATGTTAGATTACTTTTAACATCCCACGGGTCATCTCCATTCTGATCATCATAATTACTGTCCAGGGCAAACACCCTGGGAGCTCCTACTGCAGGTATAATCTGTCCGAAATCTAAAACATCAATATCACTCTCAGCTCCAAGTTGTGTAAGCCCCCGGCCCTGAAAATATGGATATAAATAACCATTATATTGTCCACCAATTCGCAAGAATATCTGCCATTCCTGCCCGGACCAGAATTCTATGACCATACTATCCTCATAAACCCTGGCCCTGGTAGATCCCCACTGTAAAATAGAGGCTACACCATCTACTTCCGTGTCAAAAGATGTAAATCCGGAAAGGGCTGCAAAAAAATCTAATGAATCTCCGGCAGAAAGAGAGATTGAAGATCCAAGCCCTGAACTTGCAGAGACACATCTTAAATCTCCATTTACAATACTCCAGGTACATCCAACCATAGCCCCATTAAGGTTGTTTAAAACCGATAAAAATTTTGTGTCAGTACCGGTTTGAAATGTAAATTGAACAATCCCACCATTATCAACATTTATCCGTAAATTATAATTTGTTTCAGGAGAAAGTCCGGTTTCCAGTGTATTATCCCTGCCGGATAATCCACATTCTTGGTACCCATTTGAATCTCCATATGTTTTCCCGACAAAACCCTCACCGCCGACTTCCATATAAGAATTGATAGAGGCAATCAGAGCATTCAAAACACCCGAAACCATACTATTGGCATAGATTGTATTTTCGGCCACACTACCGCTACTCACCGTATTTTCCCGTGAGCTTGCCGTGCTGCTCCATGACGACTTTACGGCCGCTTTAGTAACCCTTCGACATCTATAATGCAATTTACGTCCTATAGGCGCCTCTATGGAGCCCTCATGAGGAATACCGGTATGTACAAATAATTCTAATTCTTTCGATGTAAAAGCCGGGTCCGCACTCCCTTTCCAATCAGACCCATCAAATTCAAGCTCGAACCACCCCCCGGCCGGGGATCCGGCCCCATCATCAGCGGATACCTGCCATTCATAGCCATAAAAATTTGTTAGATTGAGCTGTCTATTTACGATTAACAATATTCCCCTGGTACCGACCGCTTCGCAGATTAAAATAACAGGAATTTCCGGGATGGTAACCCCCCCGCCCGCATCATACCCTTCCTGGACCTCTGTAAATGTGGGCCTTGATTCTATAGCCGCGGCTGTCTCATCAATCCCTTCAGCAGTGGCCAGACCGATAGATTGATAACTTGCTCCACCGGGCTCTGGGTCAGGAGAAAAAGAAATCCATTCCCTGAGTGTTAGCTTCGTAATCTGCTTTCTCATAGTACCTTTGGCTGCCGGATGATCCCACCCAACAACTTCACAGACCATATTGATATTATAGGTAGACGAAATCAATGTAACCAGCGCCCCCTCCTGGACCTGCGGTATCCAATCTGTCTCAATTTCATAAACCCGTCTTTTTACCTTTCCATACTCAACCCACCACTGAGTCGTTATCGTAGCCTGGGCATTCGACACCCCATATTTACCATCAATATTTTTGTCTCGATATTTCCAGGGATCTGTTATAGTGGCGTCTATATCTTCAACAATTATTTTTTCATCGACTCTTATCGGTTGACCATAAATATCCATCTTAGTTATGGTTACGACAAACCCTGTATTGTTAAATAAAATTATTTCAGAAGATCCCGGGTTCTGGTTTGTTTTTCCAGGATTTGTTCCAGCCACACCATTAAAGGATTCCAGCTCAAGCAGACCGCCATCGCATTCTATATCTGATCCAGAGCCATAAACTCCGATTGTTGGAGTTTGTACATTTATCGCGATAGAATATTCTTCACCGGAATCCGGTTCAACATATTTTAATTCAGCTACATCATTCTCCCGTGTCCCTCCTGGCCAATATTCTCCGGGCAATACAGAGATACTGCATTTTCCTGTAACTATATTATACCCATATACATTTCTGAACACCTTCCTTTGAGTTAAAACTGTATGAGTTTCCAATTCCGTTGAAACCCGGTTTGATGTAATTTTCCCCCCTTTAGCTTTGATATTATGTATATTCCCTGCCTCTTCAGAGAATATCCATTCAGGAGAGGGATCTACCCATCCGGTTTCATGGCGGCTACGAAATCTCAATTTTCCATCATATCTAAAATACAATTGACCCAAATACTGAACAGCCAACGATTGCAATTCTGTCCAAACCCTATTGTCTCCTGATAAAGCAAGATAGGGTTTTACATAATCAACCACCCCTCCAAGATCGAGGTCCCCACTGGACAATCCCAACATTTCGGCCAATCTGTGGAATAAAGAAGATCCCGGGATGATGGGATCTGATATTTTATGGTTTATATAAACCGCATTTATAGTTTTTCTCTGCATGGCAATATGTTTGGACCTATCAAACATGGCCAACGTCACAAAATCACCGCTGGTAGTGGTTATTATCCTGGAGCAACCCTCCTCATTTACAAAGCCGGTAAAAATGGTAATATATTCCCCTATCCCAACTTTTGCCCTAATCTCACATTTTGCAAATGAAAAATCTCCCTCCGAAAAAAAACCATCTGAATTTTTTAATGTTATTTTATACGAATTGCTGATTGCTTCATTAAAAGATCCCTCCAATTTCCCTGATCCACTAATTTCATTATTGCGGACATAATCAGTGACATCCTCCAGGATATCATCATCATCAATATCGATTAACACCATCCAAGACCTATCAGATAATTTATTTTTAACAGCATCTTGAAAATTTGTTGAACATGGTACAAAATAAGACATCTTTAATTCCCTTTATATTTCATAAAATTCTACTTTTCCACCGGTCCCTACATATTCCTGGATTGCATCGACCACAAACCGGCCGACCTCCTCCATTCCCCCGGCGCCTATTATATTCCCGGAATAGGTTTGATAAATATAGATATCCGGGGCCTGCTGGATAGATACATTCCCTCCATGGATAGTTGCCCCAATACCGGTGGTATCCAGATTATTAACATCCTCTATTGCAACGGATAAATCCGGGATACTCGATGGATCAAACGAAAACTGCTGATACGCTGATGTTCCCTGCCAGCTCTGCGTCCATATTTTAGCCATTTCTGTCATCAGATCTCCTGGAGTCACAACATTAACACCGGATATTTTATTCCACTGGAATGTGACAATATACAACAAAACCTCTGCAAGGGCAATAAACGGTGATATTATAAAATTGACAACCGCCCATAAGCTGCCAAACACCCGGCCGACAGCATCCAATACATACCCCAAGACATCAAATACCGGTACAAGAGCAGCTATAATTCTTACTAAAGAGTCCATCACCCCGGCCAGGGTTCCCATTATTGGGACTAACACAGCCAGGGCTAATTCTGCGATAATAAAAATTAGAGGGGCCAAGGCCTGCAAGATCCCGACCACCTGGATTATTATGTTTCCGAGTATATTCAATAAAGGGAATAAATTTTTGACGAATTCTCCCAACATTAAAAATATAGGGACAACCAATACAGCGATTATTGAAACCAACTCGATTATTATAACAGCAAGAGGCTGAATGGCCTGAAGCAACGGAATAACTACATTTTCCATTAAGGACACCAACACCGTATTGAAATCCTCCATGTATTTTTGCCATACCTCTGTTGAAACTATCAACTGCACGAATTGGTCAAGCAACCAGATGGCTACCGTTGCCAATCCATTCATAGCAGCTCCGAAGAATTCCATCGCCTCAGCACTACCACCACCAGCATTAACATCCAATTCCGATATTTGGCTACTGATATTATCAGCCAATTTCCCTACTCCATCGATTGTATTCCCCAACTCCTCCAGAGCTGCTCTCTCCTGTTCATACACCGAACTCTCAATATCAAGGGTATTAAGATGTTCGGTTTGAACTGCCTGCCTTTTTTTTAAAAGAGTTAAATATTTTAATACCTGGTTAAGTTCCTCCTCTAAAATCATTCTCTTTTTTTCAAGAGGATCCAGGTATTTATTTGAAATAACACCGACTTTTTCACTCAATTCTAAAAAAGCCTTTTCTGCCTCTGTCGGGATATTTCCTAATTCTTTTCGGAGATAGACAATTGCATCCTGGGCCTCCTGAATAATCTGCATATATGGGAGGCTATCTATGATATTATCAGCACTAATCCCGGCTTGATCCATCTGTGATTCAGTTGAAGAGATAAGACCCTCAAGGTCATTTATTCTTTCTTTTATCAATTCTCTTTGAATATCTTCTTGTGACCTCATTTCTTTTGAAATATTTTTAAGAATTTCATAATTTCTTACATAGGTTTCGCCAATCAAAGACGCTAAATATTCTTGATTTTCAGCATCCCTAATCTGCCCCTCAAATTCTTTACCGACAGCCACTTTAGCGAGTGCAATTTTTAATTCTGCAGCCTCAGCATCGGATAGAATTTTATTATATTGCTCGGCATATGCATTGATTTCCTCCTGAGATGATCCGATCCCATCAAGGGAATCCAACCAATCATCCGGGGAATCAATACCAAGCCGGATATTTCCGGCAGAATCAACAATATAACCTATCTCCTCACGCCACTGGCCCCCCACTTCTTCAACATTAGAAATTTCTTGATCCCGCTGTTTTCTTAACAATTCAGATTGCGACAACAACCATTTATCGGACAAGCCAACAATATAATTGACGACCTCCTCCTCAAACCGTTTCCGATTTTCGGCAAACTGTCTATATTCTGCCTCAAGTTTGGCTATATTTTCTTTCTCTTTTGCAACGGCTTTTTCATTCTCCTCCTGCTGTGTCCTGGATATCAATTCAGCATAATAACGGGATACAAGGTATTCATCAGCCCCTTTTTCCCGGGCAAGGGAGAGTGCCTCGTCTCTTTCTTTCTGAAGCAGCTCAACGCGGGATAAGGTAAGCGCTTCATACTTATTTATATAATCCTGTTCAAATTTTATACGCTCCTGGAGGATCTTTTCATTCTCTCTTCTTATCAACTCATTATAATAAGCATTTATATCCGCGACCTCTGCCCCGACCTCTTCGGCCGTGGCGATAGTACGGTCTCGTTCCTGCTCGAGAAGTACTATTCGGCTATTAACAAGGGAAAAATATTTTTCATTAAACTCTTCTTCGAGCTGCTTTCTTTTCTCCATAACCTCTTTAAAATCTGTCCCATATTTCCGGACCTCCTCTGCCGTGGCAGATATTTCTGCCCCCATACGCTCCCAATAATCCAGGGCCTCTTGTAATTTTGAGACATCCGGCGGCACATACTCTTTTCCGGAAGATTCCGCCTGTTTTTTTCTCAATTCAACCAACTTGGCTATGGTATCTCGATACGATTGAGCCTTTTGATTTACTATATCTAAGGCCCTAACATATTCGTCATAAACTTTAAGATTTTGCTCTTGGGCATCTTCAAGTAACTGAATTTCTTTCCTGATTTCAATTTGACGTTCAATTTGTTTTTTCAGATCCGAATAAGTATCAATCAAATCCAAGATGGTGTCGAGCTGCTTTTCATTCGCAGAAACCGCCTGATCTTCCAATTTATCCAACTGTGAAGATAATGAACCGAGAGCTGCTTGTAATTCCCCGACACTCTTAATAGTTCCTTTTGCCGCATCTAATAACAATCCTTCTGCTAAATCTTCAGATTCTTTCCTTAGGCTTCTAAAGGCCCTTTCCGCCTCCTGGGCTTTTTTTACTAAATTAACGATTGCCGCGATTGCCCCGACTATTCCGGCAATAATGAGGGCAAAAGGATTAGCCAGAATAACGGAATTAAAAATAGTCATAGCTGCACTCGCTATACTCAATACCGCCGGGATTCCAAACACAACCGCAATAAAAGCAATTATAGCCTCTTTAAATTGTATAACAAATTTTATAATTCCAACAATCACAGAACCGATAAATGCTATAGATTGGCCTACACTGATAAATATATCGACATTTTCTTCTAAAAAACCGATAAATTCATTAAATACCTTCAAAAGTGGCTGAACCCCTTCTAAAAAGGCCTTCCCTGCTTTTTCCTGCATGTCCACCCAGGCATTATTTAATCTCTTCAACTCTCCTAATGCATTCCCCCCCATGGCCCGGGCGACTCCTCCAAATTCCGCCTCAATTTCTTTAAGGATAACTGATTGAGCACCCATAATATCATTCATATCCGCAAAATTCTTTATCATCTCCTTTTGATCTTCCGTGAATGATATACCAATTCTTTTTAACCTCCCCACCCCGGCAATCGGATCATTAAGTGCTGTTCCGAGCTGGATAACAGACTGCTGAAGATCCTGTCCAAACATAGTGGACATATCTGCCGCGGCCTCAAGAGCTTGTGGGAAAACCTCTTTACCTATCTGCGTAAATGTAAGGAGAAGGGATTCAGCTTCAATCACAGCTTCATCAGCATATACCGATAACTGAGACATGGCCCCCGCCATTTTCTCAAGTTCTTCGGATGATAACCCAGCCGCATATCCGGTAGCTCTGAGGGCCCCTTCGAGTTTAGTTTCTGCCGTGAGTTGAGCTTCATATGTCTGGATCAATTTTCCAAAAAATTGTTTTACTTGGTTTATGGCTATAACAGCGATCCCGATGGCGGCGGCAACATCTTTCCAATTCTGTTGCATCGACCGACCACTGGTTTCTGTTTTCTTTTTTAAATTATCAATAGAAGCTATTGCTTGACTTACTTTCTCTTTTCCATTAGAGAAAAAATCTAACCGGACTTTTACCGCCATCGTTTTCCCCTTCCTTTTGTAGCAGTTTTCTTTGAATTTTTCATCTTGGCATTCATCCGCTGCATCTCTTCATTCTTCAATTCGACCCATCGGTTTTGAATAATCCGGTAAATCACAATATCTATATATGGCTGGTCCGCATATGCCCCGCTATATTTCCAATGTCTAAACGTCCCTTCACCATCTAAAAGCATCAACACATCATTAATAAAAGGAACCCACTGTTGCATTAACAACGCGGGTTCCTCTCCATTATCAAATTTAACCCCTTCTTTAAATTTTACTTTATTATAAACCCAGGTGGTTACATCTCGGATTTGTCTAATGTCTTTTTTTTTGCGGGGCTATTGAATCTCATCACGATTACAAATATTTCCAGGATAGCATCATAATACCGGCAAAGCCGGTCATACATTGATTCATCCCAACGGGTTTTTACCATGACCGGATCTCCATTTGAATCTTCTTCAGCCAATAGATCACCATCTTCATCTTTCACTAAAGATCCATCTGGATTTTTCAGGAATTTTGGACTAAAAAAATTATGGTCTTTTACCCCATTCAAAAATGCAACCTTTGTCATATCAACAAAATCTCCATCAAGTATGCTTTTGCCAGCCTTCTTCATGTAATGAACTTTTTCCCGGACTTTTTCTTCAACTTTTTTATAATCCTCTTCATTTACGCTTTCTTTATCCTCAACATCAACCGTTATTTTATTCAGGGCCATTATTTCCTGCATGACATCTACTGATAATTTTTGTGGGACTATCCAATACCCAGGCATGGAATTTAATTTAGTTTTTGCACCGGTAGTTCGGACCTCAACTTGATATTCCCACCCAAATTTATTTGCTTTAACACCCATTTACACTAACTCCTTTAATGGTTCCATCAAGAAACCTTTTAATATTCCCCGCTATCCGGGGTAACGATATGAATTCTAACCGGATTATTATATAAGATCCCTTTAGGAAACAAAACTTTGAACGGGATTCCAGCATCATATACCCCATTATTGTCTGTAAAATTAAACTCCTGCATATTACAGTACGGTAATTCTGTAATCATTATTTCCGGGATACCGGAAACATAATCTTTCCCGTAAAAATAATACGATACAGAAATAAGAGAATTTGAAAATACTTTTGCTCTTTCCTGATAGGTAGTGCTATCAAGGCGAATCTGCATTTCTCCGGAAGACTCAAATTTCCCCTTTTGATGATACTGCCGGGATATAGACCCCTGCCCGTATCCTTCGGTATTATGATTATTATTATATTCCGTCGATATATTTCTGATATCGGTAAATTCCTGATTATCAAGAGAAACACTTCCTTTATGGAAAATCAACGGGTCCACATCTTCCAAAGTCAAAGCCGATCCTACTTGACCTATAGTTTCAGTAAAACCAATTAAATCAACATCAGCCTCGGCCATCCCTTTTAATGCAGCCGAAACGGATAAACTATTCGCCACCATCCCAGCATAGGCCATATTATCCTGTCGGCCGTCTATTTGTATTGAATATGTTGGCAATTCATCAATACTCGTCGAATATCTAAAAATATGTCGATAATACCCTGAGGTGGATGACTCAAAATAAATATAAGCCCACATGCCCTTACCCTGGGCAATAACAGCATGTTCAATCGGATTGGTTATTAAATCAAGGGAATCATCCCCGAAAACTTTTTCACACGAATAACCGGTAAACCCATCTATTGCCGCGACGACCTCTCCCAACGTGTCATAAGCAGCCAGATCAAAATCAACAACTCCGGCTGTCCCAAAATTTGCATCCTGGGATTCCGACCCCGTTACCCCCGTGCTGGAAACAAGAATATTGGCCCCCTGATCAGAAATCAATTTGCAAGATGCATCTGCCCCTGAATATCTAACCCGGACACATCCGGCTATCTGCAGGGGAGTCCCTGGAACGGCCACATCAGGAGTGGCCCCACCATCCAGTGCCGCAAGCAACCCACTTGAATCACCCTCAGCGATATCAATCGTTGATGGAGATGTTTTTTTCCCGGATGTACACCTGACATCCCCACCCCAAAGATCCCAATCACATGTAAGCCCCTGGGACACCATTTCGGCATCCAACAGGTTGATCAACTCATCATAATCAATAGTGGGTCCGGCCCCTGTAGTGATACTACAATTTGTCTGCACCCCACCATCGACTGTGACTTTAAAATTATATACAGTCGCGGCTGCCAGGAGGGTATCGGTGGCTCCAACCTTTGCGGATAAACCCAACTCCTGATAACCCTGTTTGACCTCCTCTTCTCCCAGGATGGATTTTACCAACTTTCCAAATCCCCCACACGGCCGGGGGGTTAATGGTAACCCTCCACTGACATCATCGGCCACGGGATACTCGGCTGATGCCATATTTCGCCCTATAATTGCCGGGTCTTCGGCTCTTTCCACATTCTTGTCGACATCAGGCACCCCGCGGATCGGGATGACATATTGCATGGTCGCAGTGGATCCAGGTGTCACTTCCGGACCGCCTATTGTAACCTTTGTCTGATTTACGCTTGCCATAATAAAACTCCTTTTTAATCCCGTACCTGCAGACTCACTGTACAGATTTTTGATAATGCTCCGGACCTCTGATCACGGACCATAGGACTATAATCTACCCTAATTATTTTCACCCAATTAAACCGTTTATTAAAGGTTTCGTCTTTTCGGACCATTTTTTGAATGGCTTCCGCATACCTCAATAAAACATTATTCACATCCAGGGTATCGGTCCCCGTGGTCGTGATAAAAATATCTACGGCATTATAATTGAAATGATCACCTATTAAAGGCGCTGTTGATGAATTCCCATACTCCTGGATTGTATCATCCGGTAATATTTCTATTTTTATTTGATCAAAATCAAGGACTTCATATCTCTCGATAATATCAGTCCTTTGAATATCAACCCCCCGGGCTATCTCTATTTCATTCAAAGTCTCATTCAATTTCCCCTCAGCTTTAAAAAAATTCATGATACCATCAAGAACATCCTCCATGACTTTATACATTAGATGCTACCCCCGATTTCTTCTTTGGTAACATCAAACCCGGCTTTTTCAAACAACCCGAAGGCCCATCTTTGAATTATCCGGACCCACACCTGTTTATGCTTTTCAGTTATCTGGATAATTTTTCGTGCAGGAAGATTTCTTTTAGGATACCCATAATAATGAGCTGCCGCATATGGGACCCTGGTACCAAGCTCCATATACTTTGAGGTGATTATCCGGATTGTATCCTGAGAATCCGCCTGATTTTCTCCGGTTAACGAATTCATCAATCGGTCTGTTAACTGCATTATTTTTTTACCAGGATAATTTTTCCTTTTCCATAATTTATACCCAGACGACAAAGGAGCAAACCGTTTAGGCTTACCCCCCGCTTCAAAATTCTCTTTATTTACCTGGAAAAAATGGTTTGATATCAAATACATCGGTTCTTTAAAATCTTGAACCAAATTCCCTATCCTGGATAATTGTCTGACAACTTTTTCAGCTCCAAAAATCCCCAATCTAATATTTACCACATTTTTTCCCCTCTGGTTAGTCTATCAGGATAACACGGCCCGGAAGAATATCCGGGCCCGGATCCGGTTTTCTGTTCAGGATTCAATATCGACGGATTTATCTCAATCCGCCGAATCGCATCATTATATAATTTCTGGAGAGCTTCGGCCCCCTCCGGGTCCCTTCCCACAGCACGCAATATTTCCGCCTTTGTACCATTAACAGCTATACTTTTTAATACAACCAATTTCCCGGGGGCAACAATAGGAAGGATGATCCCGGCCGCCTCCAACCGGGAATCCATATCCTGCGACACCTCATCAGCAAACCTGGAGACCTCAACGATAGACGGTTTACTGTCCTCTTTAATAGTGATCGCCTGCATTTTTTCTTGTACATCCTGCCAATCACAATAAGCCATTATGATCTCTCCTCACTCACAAAATATCTTTATCCTGTTCTTTGGGCCTTGGGGGTGGCCCACCGGAAACCTTTTCGTCTTTTGGATTTTCAGATTTGACCTTGATCTCCACCTCCACCAATTCCCCAACCCCTTTTTTTATGAGCCGGGAGGCTATTTCCGAATTATATTTGAAAATCTTACCTCCAGGGATTCTTCTTACGGAAACCATTTGATCTTTTTTTTCAGGGAAATCTTTCTTCTCATCCCCTGAAACTGCCTCAATATTTTGTTTACTTCTCATCACAAACTCCTTTATTACGAATTAACAATTTTTATGCCCATCATAGGAAAACCATATCCCCCATTCCCACGACATTCAGCGGAATATACAATTTTTCTGTTTCTGTTCCTGGATGTCTGATCAATCTGGGTGGATGGAGATTCCCGGTCCTGATAAATAAATGGTTTCAAGGCCTTTAGAGTATGGAACATATACCAATCGTTGGTATCAGTCAATTCCGGGATTGAGATGACACTTGTTATCCATGTTGACCACGGATTTCTACCGGCTGAATTATAATTACTGGCATCCTGTGGAGAAGTTGATTTTATCAACTCCATAAAAGACACCTCTAATTCGGGTGGGCACACAATAACATTCGGTTTTAATTTGAACAATTTTCCTGTGTCACTAACAAACCTCTGCATAGCCACCCGCCCGGTTGCCATATCCGTTTTAAGTTGGGCCAGGGTTATACCGGTACCTGCAAGCAGATTGTCATTTACTGTTCTATTAGCAAAAAATGCCTGGCCATCATAGGCTAAATTGGTATCCCCATCCCGGATGAGCTCGGCAACAAGGTCCATCGGGAAATTGGCCATATCCGTGGCCATAGTTTCCACTCTCGGGCGGATCATATTTGTCTGGTCATCTTTAATCTCATTTTCGTCGATCGCGACTGACACATACCAATGTTTATTGACGATGGTATATTCAGCATCTTTCAAACCAGAGGTATCTTTATCGCCGATCCACTCTTTTATGGCCGGGACATCACCCAACCAACCGTATTTCTGATCTTTAGAAGTAGAGGTAACCCTGGTAAAAAGCTGCTCGGTATTATCTCCACCCTGCCCGGCGATGGCCTCTGCGTATGTTTTGTTAAATATAATATTCAAATTGCGTTCTAACGCAATAGTATTTACTACCATTTAAAAACCTCCTTTTTTAACTTAATGCTTTAATTTCGGTATCAATCAACAGATACCCCGATTTCCAATCCACACATAACCCTAACGGGCCGACATTTGTCGCTGAATCCGCCAGCGTATCATCTGCTGTTGCATAAAACAACGCTCCAACATCTGTTTGAGCTGCTCCTGTATGGGGCAACCAGATCCGGCCCCTCTCCACCCGGACCTCCTCATGGGCGGACCCATCCGACACATGCTGCTCAACCATTACACCGATTGGCACCTCACTGGCAACATCGGCGGCAACTTTGAGATAACCATCGGTTCCAATATTCACGATGGCTCCTTTATAAAGCACATCTGCGGCCCCAGCTCTAAATTTATCAAACTTATTCAGCGGCCTTGATTCATATTCATAATCAGCTGTTAATGCCATACTATCTCTCCTTTTTAATTCCTGTTTTTGTTATCATATTTCGCAGCATCTTCGGCGCTGATGCCCATCGATTCCCTGTACTGTTTTTCAAGAGGCG
>Ga0307425_1000105_pt1 | contig 47485 bp, 48 predicted proteins | sample SalMarWE160330MG_FD_202152 | JGI IMG/M metagenome (GOLD analysis project Ga0307425, IMG submission 202152) | Salt marsh sediment microbial communities from the Plum Island Ecosystem LTER, Massachusetts, United States - WE1603-30 | ecosystem: Environmental > Aquatic > Marine > Intertidal zone >... | reverse complement strand
CGCAGTAAACATGCTCATCAGCTCTCCGATATTGCTCAGGCTATCTAAGTTATCAACATACTTAATCACGCCCTCCGCCCTTCGTTTGCCCAATACCCTCGTTGATAGAGATCTGAATTTGTCTCTCAACTCATCAGGAGTGAGTGGATTCTCAGGGCTCCCTTTAGCACTATCTATGAGCGTTTCATATTTGCCGTCTTTGGTCTCAATATTTACAATCGCTCTTATTGCACCTGGACCACTGCCTTCTCGGGGAGCATCATATGTAGGGTCAAGCTTTAGCTTAACCTTTTTGGCTTGGTCGAGTATCGCCTTATCACTTAATCTCCTGTCGTTTATCTGGTCCGGCCCAACTTTGCCATCGACTAGCATTGCGCCAATGACAAAAGGTAGACTGAACTGCGCCTGCTCTGTACTGTTTGGCTCATAGCTGTTCAATCCCACAACAAAAGGACTGGATATAATTGTTACGCTAACAACATCTTCGGCGACGAGATTGAATTCCTTTATTAGCTTAGATAAGCCATCCAGCGCACAATGGGTGATCCGGCAGGAACAATAGGGCTTGTGGTATATATTCAGCATCTCATATTTTGTCCCCAGGCTAGTCAGTATTTCATGGGGCGGCAACTTCTCGTAAATCGAGGCCTTTCCGGTGAAACCTCGTTGAGCTAGGAGAGCCGCACATACACCAGTCAGCACCGCCCAGCCCACTCTTTCCTTGGTCATTCCAGCTATTCGAGAAGGCACACCTGTCAGTGGAAGTGGGTTATGGTCATGGACAATGTGCAGGGCATTGATTGTCTCTTCCCTGTCCAGGTGTAGTAGCTTTGCCGAAGCTGCTGCTGCGCCATAGCAGCCGAGAGGGCCTGCTGGGCCAGCCTCTGGCAGATATAATGAACTCAGTATGTAGCCCGCTCTTATCCCAATCTCGTAACCGACCACAATAGCCTCTATAAGGCTTTTGACCGACGAACTTTCACATTCAGCCACGGACAGACTCGCTGGGACTACTATTGCACCAGGGTGACCGACATGATAGCCAGGTGTAAAACAGCCATCATCTATGTCAAGTGCGCTGGCCAGCACGCCATTTGCCCAGGCTGCCAAGGGAGCAGGAACCTTCGTGTCAATCCCAATCAATGTAGATTCCTCTCTGCCACCCATTCTCTGTACCACTTCCCTGACACAGGTTGCCGACTTTGTCTCCTGGGCTGCTACAGAGCCACCCAGAATGTCCAACACGCACATTTTGGCCTTGGCTACCACATTGGTAGGTAGCTTATCAAAGCTGGCGGTCACCACAAATTCCGCTACATCTCTTGTATCCATTCCTGTTTAACGCCTCTTAAATCTAACCAGGCTTTCGATATCGAATAATTGAATATTTTATTGCAATACTGACTCAATTTTAATTAATTCTTGGAAAAGCACCTCTTCTCCTTTTGATTCCGCCCTAGGCTGGATGCTTCGTTCATGCATCTTGATTTTGTCGGAGAAATAGTATACTATTATATATGAAATGATTTACTATAGTATTGAACTTGTCAACAGAAAACTTCAGGCCACAATCCTATGACGACGAAGCGGACTCCGTGTAGACCCAGAGGATCTTGGAGTCGGAGCTGCTGATGTTCCGCCAGCAATGTGGAATGTCCGACTTGAAGTGCAGGGTGTCTCCTGATTTCAGGGTGTATGTCTGTTGTGCGATATCCACCTTGATTTTACCCCTGAGACACAGAATGATTTCTTCGCCCGGATGAGAGTTCTGGGTCTCTCCACTTTTTCCCCCGGGGAGGGCGTTGAAGATCCCGCCTTCCAGGATCCCATTTTCCAGATTGCCTACGATATATTCATGAAAGCACCTTGATTTCTCGCTGTAAAAGCGTTCTCTCTTTTCCTTTTTCAGAAGCATCACTCTGTTAGCATTGTCTTCTTCCTGGATGAAAAAACTCACCTTCTTTCCCAAGGCGCGTGAAATCTTCAATAATGACGTAATGGTCGGCACCATTCGATTGGTTTCAACCTTCTGAATGGCCGCGGCCGACATGCCGGAAGTCTCGGCAAGAGCTTTAATCGACATATTTACATCCATTCTGGCCTTTCGAATCTTGCTCCCGATGTTGATCTCGGACTCTCCCATCAAGATTTCTCTCCTCTCCTATTGATTTTTTTACTATAATATATCATGTATATAAAATAATATCACTAGCGAAAAAGGCGCGAAAGGGGAAAAAAGAGATCGGAAAGGAGATTTGCAGAGGAAAAGAGTCACCGGCGCCGACTCGTTCTGTTTCGAAAACTATTGATAGAAGCTCAGGAGTCTGAAATGCAGAGAGCGGATGTCGTGATCGTAGGAGGAGGGGTTATCGGATGCTCCATTGCCTATCATCTCACCAAGTCGAACATGAGGGATGTCATTCTCCTGGAGAAGGAATTTATCGCAAGCAAGGCGACCGGAGTCTGCCCCGGCGGCATACGGCAACAGTGGTCAAGTGAAACAGGGTGTCTATTGGCCAAGGCCTCTGTCGGTTTTTTCAAGGATATCGAAGGGGAGCTGGTGCCTGATATTCCCCTCCAGTTTGTCCAGTCCGGGTATCTTTTCCTCGCGTTTTCCCCGGAAATACTGGAATCCTATACAAGAAATGTCGCCCTTCAGAACAGCCTCGGAATACCGTCGCGAATTGTTGCTCCCGAAGAGATAAACGACTTGGCTCCCGAAATCCGGCTCGAAGGGATCTTGGGAGCAGCATACTGTTCCGAAGACGGTTTCCTTGAGGACAGTTATGGGTTTTCCAATGTACTGGCGAAACGGGCAAGAGAAAAGGGCGTTCGAATCATCTTTGATGAGGCAAAAGAGATCCTTCTCCAGGAAGATTGCGTCTGCGGAGTGAGGGGGAAGAAAGATCATTACTCTTGTGGGGTCGTGATCAACGCAGCTGGATACGATGCCGCGGAACTGGCTGGATCGGCGGGAGTAGAACTGCCCGTCGTTCCATCGAAGAGGCGACTGCTTTTTACTCAACGTATCGAGGAGCATTTTCTGGACCCTTGTATTGCCAGCATCGAGAAAGGGTGGGGCGGAAAACAACTCAAGGAGGGTCATGTCTATATGGCCTACATAGGGGAGGGTGCGGAGGACCTGTCCGATTACGAGTTCATTGAAAGATCGGTCGAGTTGGGGCTGGAGATCCTTCCACGGCTGGAAGACTCCGGAGTGTTAAGAGTGCAGCAGGGCTATTACGATATGTCACCCGATGGAAATCCAATCCTTGGCGCAGTCGAGGGGCTTGCGGGCTACTATCAGGCCGCTGGCTTCAGCGGTCACGGGTTTATGCTTGCACCCGCCGTCGGCAAGGTTATGGCTCAGATGGTCTTGGGAGAGGAACCTTTCGTCAATGTCGCCGGATGGTGTCTGGATCGCTTTAAACGAGGGATCCGGAAGGAAAGGCTGGTCCTTTAGTGTGGATTGGGGATGGCCTTCTTGGGGGGAAACCAAGATTGAAGAACAGAAAGAAAAAGTCATTGTGTCCAACTCGGGAACAAAAAACCTGGGCGAGGTGCTGGATGGACTGCTGCCTGTCCCCGTTTACACTGGATCGTCTTTGACGAAAAAAAGCGCTTAGACCAGTAAGCCACCCTGTGTGGAAACATGCAGGTTCGGCACTTTGAACATCTATTCTTCATGAATTCCTGCAACCCCAAAATTTTTTATTGACAAAGATGAACGGGGAAGTATAATGTGTTCATGCTGAAGACTGTAGACAGTATACAAATGAGAGAGACTGAGAGAGACCTTCTTTCTCAGGACCCGATCTGGGAGGAGAAAATCGGGATTACGCGGGCTCTCGTCCAGCACCTTCGGAAGCAGATCATCATGGGAATTCTACCTCCCGGAAGTTCTCTCATTGAAAACCAGCTGTCTTCTGAACTGGGCATAAGTCGGCCCCCCTTGCGGGAAGCATTGCGTGTACTTGAATATGAAGGACTGATCAAGAACTTCCCGAGGAAAGGCAGCTTTGTCAGTGAAATGTCCGTCAAGGATTTTGTCGAGGTCAGCCAAATCCGAATTATGATCGAATCATTCGCCATCGATCTTCTGCAGCAAAAGCACATCACAGATTGTTCCCTGTTGAGTTGTTATCTGGAGGGTCCTGATATCCCGTCTATGCCTTCACAAGACGATCCTCCTGAAAAGAAATTGGCCAAACTCGCCAATTCGCGTTTTTATCACTTCAAGCTTATCGAGGCGGCCGGTAACCTTAAGTTAATGCAATTTTATTCCACCATCCACTACAGCATTGAAAGATATCAATTCTTCTATGCATTTGGCCCAAATGTCAAAGAGGATGGTCTAGAAGATCACACGGCCGTCGCCGACCTTATTACCAAAGGTCAGTATGAAAAAGCCAAAACTCGTTTGAGAAAGCACATAAACTTTTATTCGGACAAGATCAAAAAAAGAATGATCCAAAAAAGTCCGAAAGTTGCCACGACTGCATAGTTAAAAGGAATATTGATGCTCTCCCATTAATTTCGATCTCCATTCCGTGTTCGAAATGCGGAGGGGGTAAAGATTACGGAAGTTGAAGGATCCTCTGCAATTCCGAGCCAGCGATTTCCTTTGGAAGAAGGGAATGGGTTTATGAGACTGGAAGGGCTTAGCTCAATCATAACCGGCGGCGGTAGAGGGATAGGCCGGGCCATCAGTCTGGCTTTTGCCAGGGAAGGCGCTGATGTCGCAATCATAGCAAAGAGTGATCTGAAAAGCGCCGAAACAACTGCAGATCAGGTGAGCCGCCTGGGACGAAGAGCAATCCCGATATTGGCGGACGTCACTAAGAAGGACAGTGTTGAAAAGATGGTGCAAACGGCCCGAACGCGTTTTGGCAAGATCGATGTCTTGGTCAACAACGCGGGAATGAACATTCGAACTCCCTTGGAAAAGGTTTCAGAAGAGGATTGGGATAAGGTCGTCGCCGTAAATCTGAAAAGCGTGTACCTGTGCAGTGTGGCGGTCGTAAATGAGATGATTCGGCTGCGGAAAGGAAATATCATTAATATCACCGGTGCATCAGCTCATCGTTGTTATGCGGAAAACGGAGCCTTCGGGCCGAGCAAGGCGGCCGTGATCAATCTCACCAAACAGATGGCGGTTGAATGGGCGAAATATGGGATTCGGGTCAACGAAGTGAGTCCTGGACCAACAATGACCTCCCCCACGGAGTTCACAGTCAAAGATGAAGAAATCCGCAATCGAATCGCCAAGATCCCGCTTGGAAGGGTCGGCCAGCCCGAAGAAATAGCTGATGCAGTCCTTTTTCTGGCATCTGACGAATCGAAATACATCACCGGCCAGTCGATTATCGTGGACGGCGGTAGTGTTCATACATGGTATCTATATCCGTAGTATTCACGTCGCAGGAAGTCAACATTTTAAACTCTTTTTGTTCGTACTGGTTAGGGAGGAGTACCAAATGAGCGAGTTGGCGATGGAGATCCGATGGCCCAAGCTCGGGATATCGCTCGACGCGGAGGCCCTGGATTACAACAAGGAACTGTACCGTAAGTTTTGGGAGAGTCTTCCCTTCACGACTCTTCAACTGCATGCAATGGTCACGGGAGAAGACATGTACAGTTATTGCCCCGTGAGTCCTGTGGAATACATGCATTTGGTGGAGAGAAAACTTCCGATCAATGAAGTGCCTCCAGGTTATGTCACCTGGTCCGGACTCGGCCTGGTTGCCGTTGTCTATGGCCCATGCACCGAACCCCTGAGGACTCAACCAATCGCGAAAATCCCGGAATCCTTTCATGAAGAATTGAGAAAGGCCGGGAGAGCGGCCTGGGATTCGATCTTTATCACCAAGGACAAGCTCCCGGTTGAATTCCGGAAAAAAGTATAACGGCGAAAATTCCACGTTAGATCGAGAAAAAAATGAATGACTTTGGGAAATCACTAAAGAAGGAGGCATCCTGATGTCTATCCGGAAGGAAATAGAAGCTCTTAGAAGCGATGTAGAAAAGGAGATAGAGCGCATATGGCTTGAAGAGCCGGAAGAATTATTGAAGATGCGAATGGGTTTTATCGATTCCGGAGCCGGATCCTACGGACAGTATTTCACCACGTTGGTTTTTGCCGACGGAGAAGTTCGTGCTTTGGGCTATATTTGTTTTACAGGTATTCAAAATGCTATTGACGATTCTGCCTTTGATTTGAAACATATCCAAAGCCTCTCCAAAATCCTTGTGCCCGTATGTGCCGAGTTTCTGGGCTATTGCGGTTTCAACAAAATTTGGGAATTCAGTAGAAAATATCTGGACATCGTATCAAGAGCGGAGTCGAAGGACGACCTGAAGAAATTGGTACGATCTCTGGCTCTCTATGTGAACCGTATGCACGGATGGATCCACTATTGCTTCCCGTGGGGCGTTGGAAGTCAGTATCGTCAAAAAACAAAGGAAGACGTAAAAATGTTACAAAAAATGATCACTCAAACGAAGGAGGAATAAAATGGGACGTATTTTGGAAATGGAATGGCCCGAGGCGGGGGTCAAAGTTGAATCCGAGCCACTGTCGTTTAATCAGGATTTCTATGAATATTTTCTCGACAACTGTCCTTTGAAAGGAATTCAAAGCCACGCCGTTGTCTCCGGTAAGCTTCTCTACATCATGAATTTGAAATTGTCGAAGTTTCCATCCCGACGTTATATGGAGTTGAAGATGGAAGACCTATCCGAGGCCCCACTAGGCAGGATATTTATTTTTATCACTGCCGGAAAGGTAGGTTCCGTCATGGTCAAGTATGGTGACATAACCGAACCCATGAGTTATCCGACCATCGCCCAAGTCAAGAAGGAAGACCTTGAGAAAATCAAACAAGCCGGCAGAGCCGAATGGAACTCCATCTACAGGAATAAAGAAATCATTTCCGTTTATTATCGCGCAAAATAGATAAGGAGATAGACTTATGGAATGGAAAGATGTCGTCCAGAAAATTGAAAATGAGACCACAGCCATTCAGTATACGCCTCCCACTGAGGTCCTGAAAATCTTTCATTATGGGATTATTGACAGCGAGGCCGGGTCCTATGGTCAATATTTTACGACTATGGTTTTCGCCGAAGGAGATTGTCGGGCCTTGGCTTTTTACAATGCCAACAATCTTCTCATCGTCGCCGAAGAAACGAGATTCGACCTGGAACACCTCAAGACCCTGGCCAGGTTGTATCTCCCGCTCGGATCCGAATTTCTGGGATACTGCGGTTTGAAAAAGATCTGGGAATACACACAGGATGTTCTAGGGAGCCTGGATACGTTAAAGACGATCGACGAATACAAGGAACTGATCAATGCTCTGAATACCTATGTTGCCGTAGTCCATGGGTGGATCCATCATTATTTTCCATGGAATATCGGAGAGCTGTTTCCTCAAAAGAAAAAGAGCGACATCAAGCGTATGTTTGAGCTCTCGGACGGTTTGAAGGATTAAGAGGCAGTTTGTAAGACAAGGGGAAATATTCCCCCGGAATATTGGGAGAGGCAAGACGTAGTCGCGATCCTCATTGCATCCCTTCCAGCGGTGACATTGTGACCGAACGAATGGATTTCAATATCGACGAAACAAAAGTATGTCTATGCTAATGTCCATCTAGTTAGATCTGCAGGGAGATTCGTCGTTGTTCTTACAATTTGTCATTAATTCCATTATAGCGGGGGCCATTTACACGCTCCTAGCCTTCGGTTTTACGATTATCTATGGAACCCTCAACTTCTTCAACATGGCCCATGGCATCGCATATATGCTGGGGGCCTACTTTTCCTACGTTTGCAGGATCCAATTTGGAATGGATCTGCCCCTTGCTGTCAGTCTATCGACAATTGCGACCGCATTGACAATGGTCCTTGTAGACAGGATCGGATATTTTCATCTTCGTAAAGTCAATGCACCGAGCTGGGCCCTGGTCGTCAGTTCGATCGGAGTTGCCATTTTTTTCGAGTCTCTGATATCGATGATTTTCGGCAGCGACACAAGGATTCTGCGTATAGGCGAGGCGACCCCGGGTTACTCAATTTTCGGGGCGATCATTACCCAGGATCAGATCTGGATACTGATCGTTTCCGGCTTCTTGATGATCGTCCTTTCGATTTATTTGAAGAAGACCACAATCGGGAAGGCACTTCGTGCCACATCCAATGACACGGAAATGGCCAGGATTGTGGGTATCCACACGGAATCCATCTACAGTTCGACCTTCGCTCTCGGGTCCGCTTTGGCGGCTATTGCCGGAAGCCTTGTCGCGCTCCAAACCGATGTGTTCCCGACGATGGGTCAAGGAGCACTTCTAAAATCCATCGTAGCATCGATTATCGGAGGCATCGGCAATGTCCCGGGCGCCGTGTTCGGCGGCTTTTTCCTGGGATTTGTGGAAAATTTCGGGATTTGGGAACTCAGTTCGAGCTGGAAGGATGCCATCGCTCTTTTCTTGCTCATCTTCTTTATTCTGCTCCGCCCGAAACTCTTCGGAATGGAACAGGAGAAATAAAAGGAGATTGCGTGGACGTCATCTTTCACCTCCTGATTATGTCAGGCATTTACATAATCCTTGCCCTCAGCCTTAACCTGGTTCTGGGATATGCAGGGCTCTTTTCCGTTGGACATGGTGCATTCTACGGCATAGGCGCCTATACCGGGGCCATTCTCGTCACGAGATTCTCTTTTCCCTTCTGGGGAGAGCTTCTGGCGGCAGCCTGCATAGCCGGTTTTTTCGGGTTTGTTATCGGATTCCCCACGTTGCGCCTTCGCGGTGACTATCTCGCACTGGCGACTTTCGGATTTGCCGTCATTATTTATTCCACTTTTGTAAACTGGATTGAACTAACCCGGGGTCCACTGGGTATACGGGGAATTCCCGAAGTTCAATTTCTTTCGATTCAATTCAAATCGCTCTGGTCCTATACCATCTTAGTAGGTTTTTTTGTGCTGATTACGATTTTTTCTCTTAGAAGAATTACCCATTCCGCCTTCGGCAAGGTTCTCGAAGCCATCCGGGAAGACGATTTGGCCGCAATGGCTATCGGCAAGAACATCGCCAAATTCAAGGTGCTGGCATTTATCATCGGGGCTTTTTTTGCCGGCATAGCCGGTGTGCTGTACGCCCACTATGTAACTTTTATCGATCCTTCCAGCTTCGTTTTGCAAGAATCGTTTCTTATTTTCAGCATGGTTATTTTCGGCGGTATGGGATCGATCCGTGGATCGATCGTCGGTGCGGCCATATTGGTCATATTGCCAGAGGCCTTGCGGTTCCTGGGTCTGCCAAGCGAAATCGCCGCTAATCTGCGGCAACTGATCTATGGAGCGCTCATCGTCTTTATCATCAATTGGAGACCCGAGGGTTTGCTCGGCAAATCGAAGGATATAAAAATCGAGGGCCCCATTTCATTAGAGTCGAAGGTCAACGCAAATTAAAACTCTGTTACGTATTATGCGGGGAATATGGTGGACGTTCTTGAAGTAAAAAGCCTGGGCAAGAGTTTTGGCGGATTGAAAGCCGTAAATGACTTTTCATTCCGTGTGGAGCCACAGACAGTAACGGCTATTATCGGTCCGAACGGAGCGGGGAAAACGACTGTCTTTAATCTCTTGACGGGTTTCCTGCGTCCGACCAGCGGACATATCTGGTATGGAAAAACACTCCTGAACGGCCTCAGTCCCTTTCGAATCGCCCAGTTGAAGATCGCCCGGACTTTTCAGATCATCAGGACTTTTCCGGGGCTTACCGTCCTTGATAATGTTGTGCTGGGGTGTCTGAACAGTAAGGGGGAAAATATCTTTGGTGCACTGCTTCGGACAAAAGGAGTAAGGCGGGAGGAGGAAGCGAGCCGGGAAAAGGCCGTCCGGCTGCTCGAACTTGTGGGTCTTTCTAAATACAAAGACCAATATGCGATCAACTTGGGTTATGGACAGCAGAAGCTGGTTGAAGTTGCAAGGGCCCTTGCAACGGATGCGGAACTCCTCCTGCTGGACGAACCGATGGCCGGTCTTTCGGCCGACATGTCCATCGTCATGGTGAATTTGATCAGAAATGTTCAGAAAAGCGGCAAGACCATCCTGTTTATCGAGCACAATATGCAGGTCGTGATGGACATCTCGGATTGGATATTCGTTCTTAGCTACGGTCAGGAAATCGCGCGGGGTACTTCCGCAGAGGTGCAAAACAATGATCGAGTCATCGAGGCCTATTTGGGGCGCCGCTGAGAGGAAGGAACTCAATGCTTCAGGTCCGCGATATTGATGCTTATTACGGGAGAATGATGGCGCTGGCCGGTATCTCCCTTCATGTAAAGGAATCCGAGATCGTGACGATCATCGGGCCGAACGGTTCCGGAAAGACGACGACCCTGCGGACACTGTTCGGTCTCATTATCCCCAAGAAGGGTACAATTATTTTTAAAGGGGATCACCTCGAAAAGGAGCCGGCTCAGTATCGTGCAAAAAGAGGAATATCCTTTGTCCCGGAAGGGGCGCGCGTGTTTTCAAGGCTTTCGGTCCTAGAAAACCTTGAGCTGGGCGCCTATTCCAGGAAAGACAAAAAAGAAGCAATGTCCGAACTGGAGACAATCTACACGATGTTTCCGATACTGCAGCGCCGGCAGAAAAGTCCTGCGGGGACTCTAAGCGGGGGTGAGCGGCAGATGCTTGCCATCAGCCGCAGCTTGATGCTGCAGCCTATCTTTCTGCTCATGGATGAACCCTCTCTCGGTTTGGGTCCCATCATTGTGGACGAGATTTATGATAAGATACAAGAAATAAGAGAGAAGGAGGTCACGATTCTCCTCGTGGAACAGAACGCGTTAAAGGCCCTTCAAATAGCCGACCGCGGTTATGTTTACAGAATGGGCAAAATCGTGCTTGAAGGAACCGGGGGCGAACTTCTGAACAACGAACATGTCAAAAAGACATTTTTGGGCGGATAATGGCGGTGAGGTTCGGATACGATATCTTGCCGTGGGATATCTCTCCCTGTTCGATTCGTTTTGAAATCTCTGAAGGAGGCGAAGATGAATAAGGATAGACACTTTTTCATGAAGTGGCCGGAACTGGATATGAGCGTAGAGTGCGAACCTCTTGAGTATAACAGGTGCATTTACGACTGGTGGCTCGATCATATGCCCATCAGGGCCGTACAAAGTCATGCCGCGGTTACCGGCGATGTCTTTTATACATTAAATATCCGATTGCCGGAAAAAGGTCCGGTTTTTCCAAAGGATGAGCTCAAGATTGAATTGATGACCAAGGCCCCTGAGGGATACGGAACATTCAGCTACAATGCGCAAAGCAGTCTCGCGGGCGGACGGGTAGGCCTTGCGGCTGTTTATTATGGTCCGGTCCACGAGGAAATGGATCATTGCCTTTCCTTTAAAGTCATCGATAGGGATATCGAGAAAGTCAAGGAAGCAGGGCGGGCGATTTGGAAGGCTATCTATAAGACAAAAGATATCATAACCGTTGAGATGAGCGTGAAGCAATAATCCGGATAAGACATTGCCCCGAAGGAGGTTTCAAAAATGAGTTGGAAAGAGGTCCGAGACAGACTCGAAAAAGAGGCGGAAGCAATTCAGTTTTCTCCGCCTGATGAGGTGGTGAGGCTTTTCAAGTATCAGATCGTGCCGAGTGGACAGGGCACGGGTGATCAGGCTTTTTCAACCATGGTCTTCTGTGAGGGGGACTGCAGGGCGCTTTCTTACTATGGCGTGCTCTGCCTAGTGAGGCTGGTCGGGGATTCGTCTTTTACGCTGGAGCAGATGAAGACTTTGTTTAAAGAATTTGTTCCTTTGTCCGCGCAATTCCAGGGAACCTGCGGTCTTGAGAGACTTTGGGAGCTCGTCCAGGAAGTCATGGGCGCCATGGATACTCTGGAAACGAAGGAGGAGTTCCGTCAGTTGATCGATGCGCTTGCCTTCTATGTCTCCATCCTTCACGGATGGGTGCATCATTACTTTCCTTGGTATATTGGGGAACTTTTTCCACAGAGGAAAGCCGAAGACGTAACGGGGATGGCGAGGTTGATGAAATAGGGATCGCTTTCCAGGTTATTTGAAAGACACCGCAGATGCAAGGGAGATCAGGTTTGAGGTTGGAAGGATTGACCGCCGTTGTAACCGGGGGCGGAGGCACAATGGGAAATGCCATTGTGACTTCCCTTGCCGCGGAGGGCGCAGATGTGGCGGTCGTTACCCGCATCAGTCCGCAGGAAGAGGTCCTTCAGGAAGTCAATAAACTGGGCCGACGAGCCATTGGATTGCATGCCGATGTCGCTGACGAGGCATCGGTGGATGAGATGTTCTCGAAAACGATCGAATCCTTCGGAAAAATCGATTTGCTGGTGAACAATGCCGGCGTCGGGATTCGGATGCCTCTTGAGCAGGTTTCCATCCAGGATTGGGACAAGGTCGTGGCCGTCAATCTCAGGGGGGTATTTCTTTGCAGCAGGGCCGCAGGACGGGGGATGATCGACCGGCGAAAAGGAAACATCATCAATATAGCTGGAGCTTCCGCTCACCTCTGTTATGCCGGCGGAGGGGCTTTTGGCCCGAGCAAGGCGGGAGTGATCAGTCTCACCAAGCAGATGGCGGTCGAGTGGGCGAAATATAACATCCGCGTGAATGGAGTGAGCCCCGGCCCCGTGATGAATCCGGAGACGGAAGAGTTGCTCCGGGATGAAAATATAAGAAGCAGGGTGGCCAATATTCCGCTGGGCAGAGTCGGAAGGGCGGAAGAGATAGCGAGCGCCGTTCTTTTTCTCGCATCGAAGGAGTCAAGCTATATAACCGGACAGACACTGATTGTAGACGGAGGAAGTGTGGAGACATGGTATCTATATCCCTGATGATCAAAGAAATGGATTGCGTTTGCACTCTCCTGATCAAAGACTGATTCAAAAAACGGCTCTGGCTAAAGGCAACGTTTCAATTAACCCATTTTTAAATAGGAGGTGTTCGTTATGAAAAAATGTCTTTTAATATTGGCTGTGTTTTGTTTGGCGGTTGGTATCGGAGGCCAGGTTTCCGCTCAGGTGAAGATCGGGGCAATGTTTCCTTTAACCGGTTATGCGGCAAGCTATGGAGAGGATGCAAAACGAGGGATCGAGCTGGCTATTGACCAAGCCAATAAGGCGGGCGGGATAAGAGGAAAACAAGTGGAAGCCGTCTTCGAGGATACTGCAGGCGCCGGGAAGACCGGAATCGCAGCCGTCCGAAAATTGATCACCTTCGATAAGGTGCAGGTGGTCATAGACGGCATGATGAGTTCAGTCGCCCTGCCTGCCGGACCCATCTGTCGCGAAAATAAAGTGGTGTTTATCGGGACGATGACCTCGCATCCCGATGTGACTTCCCCGGGCGGATACATTTATAGGCTTTCCCCTTCAGATGAATTCAGCGCCAATGTATCCGCCAAGTTTGCCTATAATGTGATGAAAAAGCGAAGGGCGGCGGCCCTGGTCGCTACGACGGATTACGGCTATATGTTCAAAAAGTTGGCTCAGAAGAAATTCGAGAGCCTGGGAGGCACCTGGCTGATAACCGATGAATTCAAAGAAGGCGCCACGGACTTTCGCACTCAGTTGACAAAGATCAAAAGCAAGAATCCGGATGTCCTTTTTATCGTGGCCACGCATAAGGAAGCCGCCCAATTGCTGCGCCAGATGGTTGAACTAAGGTTCAAAACCATGGTCATGGGCACCTCCATGCTGGATGACCCGAATCTGATTGCCCTGGCCGGCGATGCCGCCGAGGGAGTCTATTACGATGTCCCGGCGGGCGGCTCAGGTGAGGGGGAAATAACCAAGGAGTTCCAGGCCGCTTTTGAAGCCAAATTTCCCGGGAAAAAACCCGCTATCTGCGCCCAGTATTTTTACGACGCAACGAACCTGGCCATCTATGCCATCAAGGAGGGGGGTGAGTCGGGTCCGGAGATCAACGAGGCGATGTCGAAGATAAAAGGTTATCAGGGCGTGACCGGTACCATAACCTTCAATGAGATCGGCGACCGCATTTCGAAGGTGAAAGTCAAGAAAGTCGAAAATGGAAAACTGGTGGAGACGGGATATGTCGATGCTGGGGATTAGAAAAACACAATAATACCCATTGAATCCACATTAAATATTTATGCCGTGCTTGGGTAAAGAGAAGGGGGGATTTTTGAGACTCTTCTTCTCTTTACCTTTCTCTTGTGAATTTTTCAGAGGTTATGAATAGATGACCGAGAGGATGGATGAAAGCAGGATCCCCGGTAGAGTGCTCAGGGAAGAAATCATCCCTGCGGGAGAATATCTTGCTCTGGAGCTGGAGAAGGGACAGGTTCTGCGGTTGATCGATATCGAGGGGCAACAGGTATTCGATGTGATTGCTTTCAACCTTCACGATCTGGAGGAAAGATCCTCGATGTGGCATACACGGGGGGTCAACCTGACATGGCGTATAACCGAGGGACATTCTGTCTATTCACAAAAATGTAACAAGATGTATACCATAATCGATGACAAAGTGGGCAAGAATGTTTTTGATGGAGGATTCTGCACGGAAGAGATCAATTACTTCCGATATGGCATTAGAGGAACCCGAAACTGCAGGGATAATCTTACGATGGCCGTGAAGCCGTATGGGCTTACCAAGAAGGATATTCAGGAAGACGGCACCGCTGCTTTTCTGATGGAACTTACTCCGGGTTGCGACGGCTCTTACATCATTCGAGAACCTGAAAAAAAGCCGGGCCGCTTTATAGATCTCCTGGCGGAAATAGATCTTTTGTTTGCCATATCGAACTGCCCCCAGGAAAATAACCCCTGCAATGCCTTTTATCCAACACCTGTAAAGGTAATGGTGTTTGAAAGGCACCCATTTTAGGGAAATATCCTCTTCCATACCGGAAATACCGTTCAGTTTTCCTTTCCCGGCAGACCCGGTTCGGTTGAACCTGAATTCCAGAAGCGATCTCCGGAATGATTCCCATTTTCGAGGCAATTTAGGTGCCCACCTAATTTTTGGCGGGCACCTTGGTCTTGAAGGTGGAGGAGCTGAAGCGAGCCTGCTGTGCAAGTAAAAATTGCGGAAACATCGAAGAAACGAGGCGAAGACAGAGGTGGAAAACTGCAACGGAGGAATTGAGAAAATAGTACCCCTGGGTTTGGAGAGTGGCTTTGGAAAACGGGATATTTCGAGGGAAAAAGAAGTTTGTATTGGTACTATCTCCCATGACGATTTTAGTAAGAACACCTCTTTTGGCAACAAGATCAAGGCCTGCATCCTGGAGCTCATTTTGGAGACGAAAGGCTTTGTTAAGCACGCTCGGCTTTTCCGGATTGGCCTCCACAACGGAAAGAGCTAATACCTCCACCCGCGGCTGTTTTACTTCCTCCGGGAAGTTAGGAGAGGGAAAGTTGACCTTAATGCGGATCTCTTTTCCAAGAATGATATGCTCCGGGTTATTGAGCCGATAGAGAATTCATCGGCGTACATTCTCGATAATGCCCTTGAACTCAATGGAGTTGTATTGCCCACAGAAATACGTACAGCCTTTATATCGGGCGTTTTTAGGGAAAAGGGTGCCATCGATGGCGAAGATCTTATAAGAGAGGAATCTCAGAAGGTCTGCAATCTCCATCAGGACATGAAATATATCATTGTAAAGTTTTTCTCCCAGGCGTTGTTTAAAATTGGTAAAGGTGGCTTCACAGGGAATTTGGGGATAGCGGATGCCGGCATACAATCGAAAATGTTTTCCTCTATCCCTGTCCTGGAGGATTTTCAAAAAAGTTTTCATGTCGGGGTATTTTTCAAGGAAACAGAAGAGCTGGGATAGGAAAAGGCTCACTGGGTCATAGGCAAGGCCAAGATAGGCATACCTGTGGGCAGACAATGGAACGGATGAAAGAGAAATCTACCAGGGAGGAAACGAACCGGGACAAACCGCCCACGATACGTCCATCAGGATGAATCTTGATGTACCGGCGCTTGTAAACATACTCCGATAACCAGAAAGCCTTTGGTTTGGGGAAAGGGTGGTTGTATTTGGTGTTGATTCGGAAATGGATAAGGTTGAGTTTCTTGACGATGTTGTCGATGGTAAAAGGCGTCAAATTTCTCAAACAGCTTTTCCTAGGGATTTAAGATCCTGTAGTATCCGAGTATCCTTTCTACGGTTCTTTTATGGAGTTTTACTCTGAAAGCTTGAAGAACTTTTCCAGCAATTGCTGCCCCGGAGAGACCAATCTTGGCTCTTTGGTAAATGACATAACCTATAATTTCAGGAGTTACCTTGTCAGATTTGGTTTTGCCTTTGGGCTTGTCTACAAGGCCTGCGAGACCTTCTTTACGAAAGGCTTCGAGGGCCTGATAAATGGATCCCCGAGAATACCCGAATTCTTTACAGGCTCTGGTAATAAACCGGCCTTCAAGGCAGTGAGCCCGAAGCATCTCATACTTTTTATGGAAGGTCGGAAATATATCAGATTGACGCGCATCACAGCGTGTTAAATTGGCTCATACATGAAATTCATGGGCGAAAATCCGGCCAGGCTGAAATATTCGACTAATAGTGGCTACACAACATATAGTAGGAACTGGAGTCAAGTGCCTACCCAGGTTGGGATATTCTACTCCGCAATTCCCCTATGGACGTTTTCGGGCTAGCATTCTCCTCCTGCAGGATCCCGGTTGAATTCTTTAAATTTTTTTGTTGACAGATTCTGCCGACAGACGACAATATACAATCACAGGAGGTCGTTATGGAGGTTCTCGGACTTGTCCAAACTTTGATCGGCATGCTCAGGGAAAAAATCATTATTGGAGAGCTCGCTCCAGGTCAGGACATAAATGAAACGGAACTTTCAAAGGATCTCAACATCAGCAGGTCCCCTTTAAGGGAGGCTCTCAAAGCTCTTGAAAGCGAAAGACTTATCATCAATATTCCCAGAAAGGGAAGCTATGTGTCGAGTGTTTCGCTGCAAGATCTCACGGAAATCTACCAGATGAGGGAGATGATCGAGTGCTATGCAATCGACCTTTTTGAAGAAAAGGGTATTGGGGCACACGACGGACTGAAATCGTGCGTGGAAAAGACGAGAGACGAGGCAGTGCCTTCCGAAGACGCTTCCAAAAAGGAAAAACTGAGCTATATTGAGTCCTTGGCCGAATTTCATCTCGAACTTGTTAGGGCTGCCGGCAACGGGAGGCTCATTAAGTTCTATCATGCGATATATTCCAACATCAATCGCTATGTCTTCTTGCATGCCTTTGTAAACGGCGTCTCCGAACACCGAGTTAACGAGCACTTTAAGATCATTCAATGTATTCAGAAGAGCCAGTTCAAAGAGGCCAAGGAAACCATCAAGGCACACATTCAACAATCCTACGAGGATCTCAGAATCAGGATCAACGGATAGCTGCTTTTGCGGGAAAGGGTCGCTTATGTATGGTTGGCGTGGGAAAATTGGGCTTCTTGTCCCATCACTGAACTGCACGATGGAACCGGAGTTCAACAGAATGGCTCCGGAAGGTGTTTCAGTTTTTGCAACGCGTCTCCGATTCGAGCGGGGTCTTCCGGAGAACATGAAAGCTCTTTCCGAAGGCCTGGATGAGGCCGTCGATCTCCTCGGAACAGCAGAGGTCACAGGTATTGTCTATGGGTGCACGAGCGGGAGTCTGATCAAGGGCTTGGGCTCGGATTTGGATATCATCGAGCAGATAGAGCGCAGTTCCCAAATTGTGGCAACTACGACCGCCACAGCGGCAGTGGAGGCGTTTAAGGCACTCGGGGCAAAATCCCTGGCCGTTGCCACACCCTACGTGGAAGAGGTGAATGTGTCCGAAAAGGCATTTTTTGAGGGCCATGGGTTCAAGGTAACTCACATCGCAGGCCTGGGATTTACGACCGGTGCGGATCTGCACAGAGTGCCTCCAGAAATGGCTTACGATTTTGCCAGGAAGGTAGATCGGCCCGAAGCGGACTGCCTGTTCATCAGCTGTACCGATTTTGCTACAATCAGGGTGCTCGATCTGTTGGAAAGGGATTTGAAAAAGCCAGTGGTCTCGAGTAATACCGCCTCGCTTTGGGCGATTCTTAAGAAAATGGGGATCCATTCGGACATAAAGGGATACGGCAGCATATTCAACTGCCCTTGAATATCAATCTCTGGCGGAGATTTAAGATGCAGAAAGATCTCAGGTATTGTTTGGAATTATACAAGTCTTCGGATTTGTTGTTGGAGGTCTCAAAGGAGGCAGACCCTGAAACACAAATTGCCGCCGTCATGAAAGGCGCTGAGAAGATGGGCAAGGCGGTTCATTTCCTTCGCGCGGCAAATTCTGATTTCACCGTGGTCAATAATATCTTCGGGTCCAGGAGGATGCTTGCGCTCCTCTTCGAGACAGACCCGGAAAAGGTCGTCAATGAATGGATCGAGCGCATCAAGGACCCGATCCAATCTGAGACGGTCTCAGGGGGCCCTGTTAAGGAGGTCATCAAAAAAGACAGCGAGGTGAACCTGAAAGAACTTCCTCAAGTCGTGCACTCCAGCAAAGATGCAGGTGCTTTCATCACGGCAGGCCTTGTGATCGCAAAGGACCCCGAGACCGGAATCAGGAATGTCTCCATCAACCGAATGCAATTTAAAGGCAGAAACAAGCTGGGAATTCGAATGATGCCTCCGCAACATCTGGGCATCATCCATGAGAAAAGCGAAAGGCTCGGTCGGAATCTGGAAGTCGCGGTCGCTATCGGCAATCATCCGTTTGAGACACTTTGTGCCGCCACCACGTTGGCATACGGGCAGGATGAATTCAGCCTCTCCGGGGGGTTGAGAAGAAAACCCCTTCAGACCGTGAAGTGTGAAAGCGTGGACCTCGAGGTCCCCGCAACGGCCGAGATTGTCCTTGAGGGCGAAGTGATCGCAGGCGTTCGCGAAAGCGAGGGACCTTTCGGTGATTTCATGCAGTATTACGTTCCCGTTATGGAAAACCATGTTCTGGAAGTCCACGCCGTAACGCATCGGAAAAACGCCATTTATCAAGTCATCCAAGCGGGCTCCCTCGAAGACGTGCACCTTTTGGGCCTCTCCCGGGAATCCAAGGTCTATGAGGCGGTCAGCAAGGTCGCCGATATCGCCGCTGTGTCCCTTGTGCCCACGATTCTCGGCTGTATGATTTCGATCAGGAAAAGGTTCGAGGGAGAGCCGAAAAATGTGGCGGCCGCCGCGTTCGGGGCATATTCATGGCTCAAGTATTGCGTCGTTGTTGATCATGATGTTGATGTGTTCGATTCAAACGATGTCTGGTGGGCCATGTGCACCAGAAGCAGGCCCGATAGGGGCGTATTTGAGCTTAGCGAAGCCCTTGGGTTTCCCCGCGACCCATTTCACATACATCAATCCAAATTGGGCATAGATGCAACAGCGCCATTGAATCAGTGGGACGAGTTCGAACGCAAAGTCGTTCCCGGAGCGAATTCTGTTAAGCCTGGGGATTTCTTTTAGGAGAAGTCGTGATGTTGATTGGGCCCAATGGCACGTGGAAGAGTTCTACATTGAACACGATCATGGGGGTCTTCAAGCCCGATTAGAAGAACATCTTTTTCAAGGACCAAAGGAGATCATGGGACCGTTCCCTGACTTGGTCGTTTGGAGAGGAATCTCGATCGTCCCGGAAGGGTGTCGCATTTTCGACAGCTGGACCGTGCCGGAAAATCTCAAGATCGGCGTGGTCAATCGCTGAGTACGAAGGCGTATGAATCGATTCAAAAATCAGGATCTCACAGGGGAAAACATGATTCTCTGAGGTGCGATCCGACAAGAACGAAGGAGTTGAAATGGAAAACCAGGAAATGAAAAATGTCGGAGAGATCCTCGACCGCCTTCTGTCCGTCCCGATCTTCACCGGATCCTCCCTTACCAAAAGGCCCACCCTGATAGAATTGTACCAGGCCGCCAGAGAAAAGTTCGAAGATCCGCTGACCTACCTGGCCGCTAGGGAGATTTTGAATCGGACGAAGACAGGAGACACAGTCCTCATCATCACGGGGTTCATCGTCCCACCATGGCTTCGGCCGGAACACGACGGACCGGTCGGCGCAGTGACCCTTTCAAGGGCGTTGAACCTCGGGCTGGATGCAACGCCCGTGATTGCAGCAGAAAGGCAGTTGATAGATCGGTTGCCTCCCTTGGCCCAGGCGTGCGGATTCGATGTGGAAGGATATGAGATCGCCAAGGCCTACCCCAGACGAATCGCCCTCGAGGAACTTCCCCTGGATGAGAATTCCGCCCGCGATTGGGCGCGCAGGGTTCTAGACAGGACGGCACCCTCGGTCATCATCACCATCGAAAAGGCCTCGCCCAACGAAAAGGGAGTCTATCACAGCGGGGTTGGATACGATGTGACGCCCATCGAGGGGAAGGTCCAGTACGTAATGGAAGAGGCCCGGAGCAGGGGGATCTATACCATAGGGATCGGGGACGGAGGAAATGAGGTCGGCATGGGGTGCATCAAGGACACTGTGAAGACGATTCTGCCTACGGGTTCCAGGTGCGGGTGTCCGTGCGGCGCAGGGACCCATTCCGATATCTCCACGGATCTGCTCCTGGTGGCCATGGTTTCAAACTGGGGGGCCTATGCCATCGAGGCGTTGCTGGCAATCGCTCTAGGTAAGACTGAGGTTATGCACGACCGTGCCTTGGAGGATCTGGTTTTCAATGCCTCAATTACGGCGGGATTCATCGATCCTGCTGCCGGTTTTTCGATGGACAGTGGGGATGCAATTGACAAACAGGTGCACCTGGCGATTGTAGACATTATGAAATTCATAGTCAAGAGCAGGGTGGAAGACGGGATCTACATCGAAAAATACAAGCAATATGTGTCCGCAGAAAGGCATAAGGTCCAGAGGAGCATCGAACAATGGGCTGAAAAGATGGAGGCCCGATAGCTCATGTGAAAGACCTCTAACACACATCAAGGAGGGCTTTTCAGGCTCTTGATGAGTGCCCTTTGCGTATTATTCACCCTGACCGAGACGGGAATCCTCATGGGACTTGAGTCATTGGGTCTGCGGGTTGCACCGGAAGGATCCTTCGTGTGGATCTGACTCGCGGAACAACTTCGACGAAGTCCGCATCGTAGATGCATCCCATCTCTGGGGAAAGACAACACGGAAAACCGAGTTCTACCTGGGAACCCGTTACGGGGACCCCGGGTTAAGAACCGCTTGTATCGGCCCTGCGGGGAAAAACCGTGTTCGCTCGGCCTGCATCATCGGAGACAGGAACAGAGCCGCTTCCTGGGGAGGAAAAGATGCGCTGATGGGTTCCAAGAACTTCAAGGCCGTTGCTGTACGCGGGACGTGCGCCATCCGTATAGCTCGGCCCTGAGAATTTCTTTCCGCTTCAAGGAAAGCCCAAGAGAAGATATCACAAACCATGGGCGCTGTTTTGCTTCGGAGAGGGGACCCCGGGGCTGATCGGTTCCGAAGTTAATCCGCTCACGACAAAAAATTATCGGGATGATTTCTGGGAACCAGGAAAAGTCGATCTGGTCTCATACAAAGAGTTTCGAAAAAGATACAAGGGCCGTCCTGTGGGGTGCTTGAACTGCGGCATCGCGTGCGGCAGTTTCTTCGAAATCCAGGAAGGACCCTATTCAGGGATCCGGTTGGAAGGCGTTCAGATCAATATACTCAGAGGGTTTGCCTCCAACCTCGACATCACCTCTCCCGACGAGGTCATCATAGAGAACGCTGTGGTCAACCGGTTGGGGTTGGGTGTGGATGGGATCTCCTCGATCGTCGGCTGGGTGATCGACTGCTTCGAAAGGGGCATTTTGACCGAACGCGAACCGGGCTACAGCGTTCGGTGGGGAGACCTAAACTCATTTCTGAGGCTCACCGAGGACATCGTCTGCAGGCGCGGACTTGGGGATACCCTTGCAGAGGGGATCGGGAGAGCATCCCAAAAAATGGGAAATCGATCCGAAGAATCAGCCGTCCTGATCGTTCTGCCGCGGCTTTGGGGGTATCGAGGATCGTACTCTTGAAGGAAGCGACTCACCCGTATCACCATGCATCATTGCGGGCTGCCGGGAGCGCGGTGTGGAGAATCGAGATTTTGGAAGGGCCGCCAATCAATCAACTCAAGGTGACTGAAGTGCCCATGGTTACCCTCTCTCCCCGTGGTGAGCGCTTGAGTTTATACAGATTCCCTCATTCCTTCTGCCGGGACTGGATGGACCGGGTTAGTGAGTGATAAGACCTTGCTTTTTCCCCAAGAAAAACAAGGTCTTATGACTTTAGACCGATAGGGTACTCATCACACTATGACATTATACAATGCTTCTGGTAACTTTGCAGCGTTTATTGCTGCAGGCCTTTTCGGCGCATCTGTAGTCGCTACTCGTGTGGCAGTTCAGGAAATTCCGCCGTTGAATTTAACGGTTCTCTGTTTCGGTCAAGGTGGATTGATATTGTTCCTATGCCTTTTGAGTGGTGCAACGCACCTCCTTAAATTCAAGCGGCATGATTTACCTTTCCTCGTTCTCCTTGGAGTCATACTATTTGCCATTTTCCCGGTGACTCTTAATATTAGTCTCCGCCTTACCGAGGCCTTCGAGAAGTGCCCTGATGCTTGCCACCATGCCTATATGGAGCGCGTGGATTGCTCGTGTGGCGAAAAGGGAAAGGTTGATCCTACGACAAGTCGCTGATATTCTGTTCACATTCGTTGGGGTAGGGATAGTTCTTGCGGAGCGAGGGCTGAGATGGCAGGGGACTTCTGTAGCATTGGGTGGAGACGTGCTTATGCTCCTGACTGCCCTTTGCGGGGGCAATATATGGCGTCTTAGCACAACGGATGCTGTCTCGCTATTCTGCTCTGACCGTAACTATGTATGCGATGTTGTTCGGAACTTTCCTTCTCTTTCCAGCCGCTCTTGTTGAAGGTCTCCCTCAATCGTTTGTTCGGATAGATGAGAAAATAGCCCTTCTTATCCTCTTTCTGGGTATTTTTGCGGAGCCCTTGGTTACTTCTTGTGGACTTTCGCACTGACTCGCCTGACACCGACACAAGTAGCGGTCTATGTGAATGTGAATCCAATGGTAGCAATGATTTTGGGGGCAATCCTATTGGCAGAAAACCTCACTGGTATCTTTGTAGTTGGCTTTGTGGCTGTTGTGGTTGGTGTTTTGTTTGTTAACTGGCCAAGAAAGATTTTGCCAGCATAACACCTTCCTTCAGAATGAAAGTGTTTAATTATTGGCTTATATTGTTATCCGAAAAGATTATGGTTTATTTCTTGTGGAGGCTATTATGCGAATAGCTATTTTTGGTACAGGTGGTGTCGGTGGTTATTTTGGTGGACGTTTTTGGCTTGACAACTTACGATATAAAGGCCTAACCTTAGGACATCAACTCTGGAGGATATATGGAGGCGCAAGGAAGCGATGCTAGAGACGGTGTGAAAAATGAGCACGCCCTTGATAGTTTTTGCCATGAGAGCAGAGTTTCTTAACGCTAATTGTTCGGAGCACTCATAAAATAGTTTGAGTGGGGCTTTCAACTACCGGGCGTGGACGAAATCTCCATCCGAAAAGATCACTGTAATCTGACCGTCCGGCTGGAGTGTTTCTGTTACCGTGGGGGTTCTATCGGTAAAGACAACAGGTCAAAACCCGGATTTTTTCAAACTGTGATTCAATTCATCTCTGAGGCTCAAAAAAGTCTTCAATAGAAAAATGATTTTCAAGGAAAATACCTAACAGACCCATACCCGCCGTCCAAAAACGTAAATGGGTATGACAGCCATATGGGATCCTTACTCTTAATACCAAATGACGGTGGATACATGAGAAGGTTGTTCAGACATGCCCGACAGGTCCGTCGGTTTTCTGCCGGTTTCAGGTATTTGGTACCACCATGACCAGTGTTGTGAATTAGAAAAGCCGGAATTTATACCCTCCTCATCACTGGAAACCAACATTGCAGTGAGTGTCATCAAAATCAGTAAAAGTATGGCCAGAAGCTGAAGCGAAGAGGCAAATGCATAGACATTTTTGACAAAGGAGGAATGAAGAATGAGAAGAAGGCCTGTTTTTTGGAAAATGGCGTTCGTATTGATCTTTGCATTGGGAATCGTATGCTCCCCAACTGACCGAACGATGGCAGTATCAAAGGAACCGGTCGTTCTTAAAAGCTGGGTGTATGGCGTGCCTGAAACTATAGAGATATCGCGTATATTGGGTGAAGATTTGAAAAAACTGGGCATTCAAACCGACACAAAAACCGGTGCCTTAAGCGAGTGGGTTGGAGAAATCGTCAAGAGACACCACTATTATCATCTCGTTACGATGCTTTGGGGTTCCGGGCCGGAAAGGCTGGAGCCGTCCTTTTTTCTGAGAGGGTTTTACTATTCCGAACAGGCGAAACCCGGCGGTCGAAATTACGGTTACTACATCAACAAAGAATACGATCAGGTTATTGATGAACAGATCAAGGAAATGGACAAAAAGAAAAGACAGAAACTGGTCAGAAAGGCTCAAGAAATCATCGCCAGGGACAATGTCTTCTTCGGCGTTTACCATCGCGATTATATCCAGGCCTATAACACGGAGAGAATAGAGGGTGTGGTTCCCACCATTGGAAGTGGCATCGCTTTTCCTTACGCTCCTTGGACGTTCTTGATGGCCAGTCCAAAGACGAAGATAAAGGAACCGAGGATCGTAGGCAAGAACGATCTGGTCACGTTAAACCCTTTTGCCGTATCACAAGGTCAAAACGAGGGCTGGCTCAGGCTGGTTTACGACACCTTTGCAAAAAGAGATCAGAACACCGACCTCATCCCGTGGGCCGCCGAATCCTGGAAAGTTGTGGACAATACGACGATTGAGATGGTTTTGAGAAAGGGCATGAAATTTCACGACGGCAGGCCGGTTACCGTGGAAGATGTCAAATTTACCTTCGAGTACATCAAAAAATGGAAATTTCCCGCACTCTCACAAGTGTGGCAAAACATCGATCGCATTGATATCATGGAGGGAAACCGGATAAAATTTAGACTCTTCAAACCTTATGCGCCTTTTGCTGCAAATATTTTGCTGCGGGCGTTTATCGCACCCAAACACATTTGGGAAAACATTCCGGACACGGTCGGTGTGGCCCATCCACAGGACTGGACAAATCCGAATCCCGTCGGCAGTGGGCCTTATACCTTTGTCGAGTGGAAAAAGGGAGAGTATTTTCATCTGAAAGCAAACAAAGCCCATTGGATGGCGCCTAAATTCAATGGACTATACTATATCATCATTCCCTCCACAGAAAACCAGATGGCTATGCTTGAAAAAGGCCAGGCAGAGATTCTTGGTTATTATATCGATTTGAAACAAGGAGAAGACCTCGATAAGTTTTCTCACTTGAAAATGGTGTCCGTGCCGGGATATGGGATTACCGATATCAGACCGAATGTGAAGTTAAAGCCCATGGATGACCCGGAGTTCAGACGCGCCTTCCAGCATGCCATCAACAGGAAAAAAATGTTGGACGTCATTTATGGGGGTCACGGTACTGTTTGCCACAACACGCCTATCAGTCCACTGATCAAATTTTGGAACAACCCTGATATCCCGGTGGTGGACTTCGATTTAGACAAAGCAAGAGAAATTTTGAAGTCAGCGGGTTACACATGGGATAGTAGCGGGCAGTTGTGTTATCCGTAGTAGGTGTCCATCCAGAAACTGGGGCAGGCATGGTGCAGCATTCCATCGATTTTGAACGCGCCGTTTGGATTAAATCTCGCAAGGGTTATATTCCCCGCCCCTTGGGGCGTTCAATGCTTTTGATGATACCCCGCTGCTTGCGGCGGGGTAGTTTATTAAATGAAAAAATATAAAAAAAGCTTACATTCGGTCCTTCGCAACCCGACAGGCATTTTGGGAGGAATAATCCTCTTTTCATTTCTGATCGTTGCGGTAGTCGCACCGCATATCATGCCCTATGATCCCATGGCATATCAACACATCGATGGACAATTGGCCAGATCGGTGCCTCCAGGCCGAATTTTTTGGCTGGGCACGACCCACTACGGTAGAGACGTTTTGAGCCAGGTCATTATCGGATCCAGAACTGCGCTTGTCGTTGGGTTTACCGCAGCTCTTTTTTTGACGTTTATTGGAACTAATGTCGGCCTCATTGCGGGTTATTTCGGAGGGCCGGTGGATAGTCTCTTAATGAGATTAACCGATGTTGCATTTGGGATACCCTTTCTTCCCTTTGTGATCGTTCTGATTACCCTGACGGGTCCGTCTATTTGGAATATTATCATAACCATATCTGTACTGATGTGGAGAACGACTGCAAGAGTTATTCGATCTCAGGTGTTAAGCATAAAAGAAAGGCCTTATATCCTGGCGGCAAGGGTAAGTGGGGCCACTCATTTGAGAATTCTGTATGTCCATATTCTGCCCAATGTGCTGCCGATGGCTTTTCTTTATATTGCCCTGGGTATCGCCTGGGCGACCCTCGCAGAGGCCAGCCTGAGTTTTCTGGGTTTTGGCGACCCTCAAATGATAAGCTGGGGGCAAATGATCTACTATGCTTTTTTGACGGGATCGGCACGAAGTGACTGGTGGAATGTGCTGCCGCCGGGAATTTGCATCACATTGTTCGTGATTTCGGCGTTTATGGTGGGCCAGGCATACGAGGAAGTGGTTAACCCCAGATTAAGAGATAGAAGGTAAATAGCAGCTCGACATGGGCGGGGCAGAGGCTTATTCTTGAAATCCGATGATGCATCCCCAAGCGATCCCGATCAAGGCGGCTGTGGATTCCATGGGTGACATGAATGCGATTAACAATTGAAGACCTGAGAATTCATTACGATCTTGGCGGCATGACCGTGCGCGCGGTCGATGGAATCTCCTTTGAAGTTCCAAAGGGGATGCGTTTTGGATTGATCGGTGAATCGGGATCCGGAAAAACAACAGTAGTAAAATCGATTTTGAAAATCCTTCCTGATAATGCCAAATTGATGGGAGGCAGGATTCTTCTAAACAACAAAGATATCGCAACGGCGACTGAGAAGGAAATGGACAGTATTCGATGGACCGAAGTCTCTCTTGTTACACAAAGTGCAATGCATGCGTTGAATCCAATTGCCAGGATATCCAATCAAATGGTCGAGACTTTTATGGCGCATATCAGACTCTCCAAAAAGGAGACACTCGAAAAGTGCAAGGAGATTTTTGAGATGGTCGGGCTGAGTCGCAACAGAATATTCGACTATCCTCACCAGTTCAGCGGCGGGATGAGACAACGGGTAATCATTGCCATGGCAATCGCCCTTGACCCGGGTCTCATTATTGCCGATGAGCCGACCACGGCCCTTGATGTTATTATGCAGGCTCAAATTGTCAATTTATTGCGATCACTTTCGGAACAACGGGGCCTTTCCTTGGTTATCATCACCCACAACATCGCGATTGTTGCAGAAATTTGTCAAACCGTCGGTGTGATGTATGCGGGGAGAATGATGGAATATGGGGATATCCTGAAAGTTTTTGCACATCCCCACCACCCTTATACCATGGGATTGCAGGGTGCCTTTCCAAGCATCAACGATCTTAAAAAGGACCTGACTTCCATTCCGGGCCACCCGCCCCTTTTGATCGAAGACATGCCGAGGTGCGGATTTTCCGACAGGTGCCCCTTTGCCATCGAAAAGTGCAGAGAACAGATACCGGAAGAAATATCGATCGAGAAAAATCACCGGGTGTCGTGCCATCGATATCAGCATGCCGAGCGGTTCAGAGAAAAGATAAAGAATATTTTCGCCAATAGGGCGAAAGGGCGAGGGTCATCGTGATCGAGGTGAAACAAATTGAAAAGTGGTTTCCGGTGGGGGAAAGTATGCTGGCAACCCTTTTTTCTTTTTTTACCGGAAAAAGAATCTTTGTCAGAGCGGTTAATGGTGTATCTTTTAATATGCAACGCGGTGAAATTTTAGGACTGGCCGGAGAAAGCGGCTGCGGAAAAACCTCAATGGCCATGATGCTGCTGGGGCTGTATCAGCCTACCCGAGGCGTTATTCTCTTTGAAGGCGAGGATATCAATGCTTTTAGGGGTAATGCGCTTGCCAAATTTAGAAGGAACGCGCAACTCGTCTTCCAGGATCCCTATGGGTCTTTGAACCCCAGGTTTACGATACGAAGAACCATAGAGGAATCGCTGATAGTAAATAAAGTTCGCGGAAAGGACGCGCGAAGCAAACGGATCATTAAAGCAATGCAGCGGGCAAACCTGTACCCTTTTGAGGCCTTTCTCAACAAATACCCCCATGAATTGAGCGGCGGTGAACGGCAACGGGTCTGCATTGCAAGGGCGATCGTCCTGGAGCCCACGCTATTGGTGGCCGATGAAGCGGTTTCGATGCTGGACGTTTCGATTCGGGCAAGTATCTTAAACCTCTTGAGAAATCTGACAAAGGAAATGAAAATGGCGACACTCTATATTTCTCACGATTTATCACTGTTGGGCAACATGTGTGATCAAATCGCAATTATGTATGCGGGTGAAATCGTGGAAAAGGGGAGCCCGGAGGTCATCATCGATTCTCCACGCCATCCATATACCAAAGCATTGATCGCCGCGGTTCCTGTCCCTGAATTCAAAGCAAGGAAATCCCCCCCGACATTGTTGAAAGGAGAGCCTCCAGACCTGACGGATTCCTCAGAAACCTGCAGATTTTTGTCTAGATGTGATTTTCGGGAGGACCGCTGCGAAAGTCAAAAACCGCAATTGCGTGAGGTTGAGGAGGGGCATTTCGTTTCTTGCAACAGGATAGGAGAATAATATTGCAGAAAAGATATCTATCCGGCCGCATTGCCCAGACCATCGTTACACTTTTTGTCGTCATCACCATCACATGGTTTCTGTTTCGGGCCATGCCGGGAGATCCCGCAGCTATTTTTATCAGCGGTCGGCTATCGCCCGATGATATTGCCGCCTTGAGGAAATCGTGGGGATTGGATGCGGCCCTGCATATCCAATATTTCAGATACATCCGGAATCTGTTCTGCGGGCATTTCGGGATATCCTTTTATTTCCGGGAACCGGTAATAGACATCATTCTGCCTCGATTCATAAATACGCTGATACTCATGGGGCCGGCGGTGATCATGGCGATTGTCGGCGGCGCAACACTGGGTTCCCACCTGGGCTGGAGAAGGGGGAGCAGGGCAGAGAATCTTGGTTCGATAATCTCTCTTTTTGCCCGCTCCTTTCCTATTTTCCTGAGTGGGATCATCATGTTGATGTTTTTTTCACACCTCTTGGGATGGTTTCCTCTCGGAGGTATGCGCACTATCGGGCTGTTTCCGTCGTCTTGGTTGGAGCGCTTTCTTGATGTCACCCATCATTTGATCCTACCCCTGGCCGTTGCACTTTTATACTTTACAGGCGATGTGGTAATGATTGCAAGGACGAGTGTTTTGGATCTGATCGGTGAAGAGTTTTTGGAATTTGCGCGGGCAAGAGGCCTGGGCAATTCAAAGGTGCGGAAAATTGCGATGCGAAATGCGATTATTCCGGTCGTCACCTATTCAACCGTAATGATCGGTTTCGCTTTCGGCGGACAGGTGCTTCTAGAGACGGTATTTTCATGGCCCGGTATCGGAAGGTTGATGGTCAATTCGGTTACGAGACATGACTATCCCGTCGCTCAAGCGACTTTTTTCATCATGGCCTTCGGGGTTATCTTTGCCAATTTGATTGTGGATATCCTTTACGGGTATCTGGATCCTCGAATTGCCTATGGTAAGGGCAGATAGAACCTCTTTTCGGCGAAAGGCTACAGGGTATCCCGTGTGTTCCGGTTGATGATCAAGAATGTCTGATATGGGTCGATGACTTATCGATTTGTCAAGTTTCAAGAGGGGGAGATCCGTCCTATGGATACGACACGCACTGAGAGACTTTCGGACAGAACTGTTTCAAGTCGTGAGGCATTCGAAGCGGACCTGCTGATTCAAAACGCTCAGATAAGGACTTTTGATCAAAAGAGACCGCTGGCCCAGTCTTTGGCCGCTTTAAACGGCTGGATCATCGGAATCGGTTCCAATAGGGATCTTGAAAACCTTGCCGGACCGAATACTCAAATCATGGATCTTGGTGGCAGGACCGTTTTGCCGGGCTTTATCGATGCACACGAACATCTCTCCATATCCAGCCAGATTCCGCTGCAGTTGGACCTCTCGCCCTCTAAAGTGGACAACCTAGAGCATCTGCTCAGGATCGTTCAATCTGAAGCAAAACGTCTTGATCCCGGAGAGTGGATCCGCGGCGCGCTTTACGATGACACGAAAATGCGAGAAGGTCGACTTCCGACCAGAGAAAACCTGGATGCGGTGGCCCCGGACCATCCGGTAATCATAAGGCACGTGAGCGGGAACGTCGGTGTCGTCAATTCGGCGGGGCTGCGCAGAGGCGGACTCGATGAAAACAGTCCGAACCCGAAAGGGGGCAAGCTGGGACGGGACGAAAAAACAGGAAGACTAACGGGTCATCTGTTCAGCAATGCCCTGTTCCGATTCACCTCAGAGGCCATGAGCAAAGAGCCTCCTGTGGTTCCCCTATTCGGAAGAGCTGTGCGAAACGAGGCGCTTCGGAATGCCGCCCGCGTTCTAAATGCCGCGGGAGTCACCAGCGTAAACGACGCCCAGGTTTCTCCCAGTTACATCACATCATACCTCGATGTGACACGGGACCGGTCTCTGACCGTACGGGTGAACATGCTCATTTCATATCTCTGGCTCCATGAATTGGAAAAACTTGGGCTTATTGGAAATTGGGGTGACGAACGGCTCCGATGTACGGGCGTTAAGCTGATTCTCGACGGAGCCATCGCGGGTCGCACGGCAGCTCTGCGGGAGGGATACATAGATAATCCGGATGACCACGGAATCTTGATTTTCGAAGATATTGGAGAGTTAACGGATATCGTGACCCGAATCCATACGCTGGGCTACCAGGTCTGTCTTCACGCAAATGGCGACCTTGCCATCGAAATGGGCTTGGGTGCACTTGAAACGGCTCAGGAAAAATTTCCAAGAGCCGACGCTAGACATCGCATCGAACATTGCACCGTGATCAATAAATCCATATTGAGTCGTATGCGCAAACTGGGGGCTATCGCCCTGCCGTTCGGCTCGTATCTGTGGCAGCATGGTGAAAAGATAGGGCCGTACTATGGGCAAAAGATGGCCGAGACAATGTTCGGCCACAAAAGTTTTCTGGACGCCGGGGTGAGGGTTGCGGGGTCTTCCGACCATCCCGCCGGCCTTCTCGAACCCCTGCTGGGGGTCCAGTGTATGGTCACCCGCAGGAGCGCATCAGGGAAGGTCATTGGTGAAAATCAAAGAATTTCTCTCGACGAGGCATTCAAAATGTACACCACCTATGCGGCCTACGCATCTTTCGAAGAGTGCATCAAGGGTTCGCTCACGGCCGGTCGACTGGCGGACCTGGTGGTTTTGGATCAGGATCCGTGGACAGTGAATCCGCAGGAGATCGGTCAGATCGACATACACATCACCCTGTTGGCTGGCGATGTGGTTTACCGGGCGAGAGAGGGGGATGTCCCCTAAATCGTGAGCTCCGGGCAGGTTTTTTTTGCTTTTTTCCCCGTGGCCGGATGCCGTTTTTCGAGGGTAATCAGCTTTTTGTTGTATAGGTTGCCGATGGCTTTTTTGAATATTTTTTTGCTGATGCCGAAAAAGATCGGCGATTACTTTCGCCCGGCTTTTATCGATGACCGCGATAAGCCCGCCCTGGTGCTGTAATTTTTTCATGATTTTTCGGGGCTAGGCATCGACGGATTTGTAGCTAGGCTTTTGCAGGCAAAGCTGTATTTTTTATCGTCACGCACTTTTCTGATAAATCCGTCATTTTCCTGGCCGATTTTCAGCCGCTGAAACACTTCGCTTTCATACAGGATGACCTTCTGTGTGCCTTTGATTCGGGCGCCACATAGGAGATAAATATTCTTCGAGGTAATCAGCGCATGCCACATCGCAGCCGGGATATTGAAGATGGAAAGGGCAACGGTAACAATATGCAAAAGGCATTCGATAAAGCTCAGGAGCAAAAGGGCCGAATCCAAGCTTGTAGGGTTTAATTTTACTCGTCAGGGACATTATCAAGAGTGTCCTTCCGTGAAAAGCATTTTCAAAACAAATGATTGCAGGCTTGCCCTTCGCATAACGGCGATCTTTACCGCATTTTCAACTACCTCCGCCCCGCAGTTTGCAAACATGGTCATTTTTGAAAACACCCCCGGGGCAAGCTCATTCAGCCTCGTTGCCAATTGCACATACGATTCATACATCGCAACATGAAAACATGTGTGGAGGCATTTTTCTGCTTGGTCTTTTATCGCCTGTACGACTCTTGGGTGGCAATGGCCGACATTGTTGACACCAATAGCTCCGCTAAAATCAATCAACTCCCGGCCATCGACATCTATCATAATGGCCCCCCCTTGGTCTCGCGGATGAAAGCCTGAGTGACATTAAAAGGGCCTGGAGGCGCATTCCTGTTTCGTAGTTGAACAAGCTGTTCACTTAAGCTCGACATTCGCTTCTCTCCTTTGAATTTGATTTGAGGCTGAATAAAGCTCCGTCCTCTCCAAGAAAAACTAATAAAGATGACAAGCGGTAAACTGACTCCCACCCACATCCTTCCAGACGGGTTCGAACTCTGAACAGATCTTTCGATATCTATAACAGCGTGTGTGGAATACACAACCGGATGGGGGTCGCAGTGGACTGGGGATATCCCCCTGAAGAATAATCCGGCTTGAGCTTCTTCCAATCTGCGGCAGGGGAACGGAAGAGAGAAGGGCCTTGGTATAGGGGTGTTTTGGATGATCGTAAATATCCTCCTTCGAGCCCAGTTCCAGGATTCTTCCCAAGTACATCACAGCGATTCGATCACTGATATGCTCGACCACACTCAGGTCGTGTGAAATGAAAAGATAAGAGAGGTTGAAATCCTCCCTGAGCTTCTCCATGAGGTTCACGATCTGTGCCTGAATAGAGACATCCAGTGCGGACAAGGGCTCATCCGCGATGATGAGCCTGGGATTCGGTGCAATGGCCCGGCCGATTCCGATGCGCTGCCGTTGGCCCCCGCTGAATTCGTGGGGATATCGGCTGTAATGCTCGGGGCGAAGACCTACCTGCTCCATGATGTCCCGGATCCGTTCTCTCCTCTCCCGTGCATTCATTTTGCCGGCGGCCCTCAGGCCGGTACCGATGAGCTCGCTCACGGGCATACGCGGATTGAGCGATGAATAGGGATCCTGGAAAATGATCTGAATATCCCTGCGAAGGGGACGCATCGCTTTCCGGTTCAAATGTGTAATATCCCTTCCGTCAAAAATAATACGTCCCTTTGTCACTTCCAGCAGCCTCAAGATGCATCTCCCAATCGTAGACTTCCCGCTTCCCGACTCCCCCACGAGCCCGAATGTTTCCCCCGGGGAAATATCGAAACTCACCCCGTTTACGGCGCGGACCCATCCCGATTTTCCTCCCAGAATCCCTTTTTTCATCGGGAAATACTTTTTTAAGTTATCTACTTTCAGCAGTGTACTCATATTTTATGAGCCCTTCCGACAGGGTTCGTAAAGCCAGCAGAAAACCTGATGTTGACCGTCTATCTCACACCGGAGGGGTGCTTCATGCCTACAGATATCCTGGCACTCCGAACATCGCGGATAAAAGGCACACCCGGGAGGGAGATCAAAGAGACTGGGGACGATTCCCTTTATTTCGAAAAGCCTTGAGTCGGTTTGCCTCCGCCGTCGGCCGGGTAGCGGAATGGAATGCAGCAGCCCGCGGGTGTATGGGTGTTTCGCATTCTCAAAGATTGATTTGACCGGGCCTTCTTCTATGACTCTGCCGGCATACATGACCATTACTCGCCTCGCTGATTCCGCCACCAGGCCCAGGTTGTGGGTAATCAGCATAATGGCCGTTCCAATATCCCTGGTCAGTCTGTACATGACATCCAGGACTTGGGCCTGGATAGTGACATCCAGGGCCGTCGTCGGTTCATCGGCAATAAGTACCTGGGGATTCAGGAGCAGGGACTCCGCGATCATGGCGCGCTGACTCATACCTCCGCTCAACTGGTGGGGATATTCATTGAAGCGGCGCTCCGGTGAAGGGATTTCGACCTTTCGCAACATATCGACGGCATGATCACGGGCTTCGGTCTTATTCATGTTGCGGTGAATTCTGAGGGCCTCGACCAATTGATCCCCAATGGTAAAGGCGGGATTCAGAGAGATCATCGGTTCCTGAAATATCATGGATATGCGATCCCCTCTGATCCGACGCATCTCTGCCGGGGATAGTCGCAGCAGATCCCTGTCGTCCAAAACAATCTCTCCGGAGACGATCCTGCCGGGGCGGGGCACCAGGCGGAGGATGGAAAATGCGGTGACACTCTTCCCGCACCCCGACTCCCCTACTACCCCCAGGATCTCGCCCCGGTCCAGATGAAGGTCCACACCGTTGACGGCTTTGGCCACACCTTCACGAGTATAGAAATAGGTTTTCAGGTTTTCGACGCTCAGTACCGTGTCCATTGGACTCCACAAAAATCATTTAAGCCTGGGATCAAGCACATCCCGCAGCGCATCGCCTAAAAGATTGAAGCCCAATACGCTGAAGGTGATGGCAATCCCCGGGAAAATGGTCATCCAGGGGGCATCTAGCATAAAATTCCTGGCATCACTCAGGATGTTGCCCCAGGATGGTGCGGGCGGAGGAGCCCCCAGACCCAGAAAACTCAGGGCGGCCTCGGCCAGGATCGCATAGGCGAGGCTGACGGTGGCCTGCACAATAATGGGGGCCATACAATTGGGGAGGATATGGCGAAAGATGATGACAAGATCGCCATTACCCCCCGCAACAGCGGCTTCAACAAATTCCTTTTCTTTCAGCGAGAGAAAAGACCCCCTGACGATTCTCGCGAACCTGGGCGTGTAGACCACCCCCAGGGCAATGACGACGTTATTGATATGACCGCCTCTGACCGCCATGATCCCGATAGCCAGCAAAATGGCGGGGAAAGACATCAGGGCGTCCATGAAACGCATGATCACCGTATCGGCCCAGCCTCTGTAATAGCCCGAGAATGCCCCGATGCCTATACCACAGACCATGGCGACGAGGACACTCAGAAGGCTGATATAGAGTGAGATTCTGGTCCCGTAAACCACTCGGCTGAAGATATCCCGACCGTAATCATCGGTTCCAAAAATATGGTCCATGGAGGGTGGGGCATCTCGATTCAAGATATCCATGCCCAGGGGATCGTGGGTAGCTACCCAAGGGGCGGTGAATGCCACTGAAACATTGAGCAGGATGATCACCAGCCCAAGCATTCCGGTCTTGTGCGCGACCAATCTTTGCCAAGTCATCATGCCTCTTCCTCATTCATAGACAATCCGTGGATCGAAATAGACATATAAAATGTCTACGACCAGATTAATGACCATGTACGTGAGAGCGAAAAAAAGGATGCAGCCTTGAACCACAGGGTAATCACGGGAGTAGATGGAAAGGACAAGATATTTTCCCAGACCGGGCAGGCTGAAAACGGTTTCCGTAATCACGGCTCCCCCCAAAAGCATGCCGTACTGTATACCGATTGTTGTGAGTGTCGGCCCAAAGGCATTCTTGAGCGCATGTTTACCGATCACTTTCCACTCCCCGAGCCCTTTCGCCCTCGCGTGTGTCACATACTCCAGGCGCAATACCTCCAGCATAGACGATCGAATCATGCGGGCCACGACCGCCGCCATGAAAAGCCCCAAGGTCATAGAAGGGAGGACCATGTAACGAAAACCGACAAAAAAGTCTTCCCACATGGGAACAAAGCCGATCGTCGGGAACCATCCGAGTTTCACGGAGAAGAAGAGAAGAGCCATCAATCCGAGCCAGAATCCGGGGATGGACACACCCAGAATGGTGCAAAACATAAACGTATAATCCTTCCGGGTATTGTGGTGAACAGCCGCGTAGATGCCCGGCGGTAAAGCGATGAGGAGGGAAAAAATCATGGCAAGGGTCGTGAGGACCAATGTCACGGGAAAACGTTCCAGGATATCATCGATGACGGGCCGCTTTGTAAAAATGGATCGGCCGAAGTCCCCCATCCCCACCTTGCCGATCCAAAGAACAAACTGGGTGTAAAGAGGCTTATCGAGTCCCAGTGTTTCCCTGACGACTTTGACGTTTTCAGGACTGGCGTCTTCGCCCAGGATCACGAGGGCGGGGTCTCCCGGGATCAAATGCACCAGGAAGAAGATAAGGAATGCCACAATAAACAGGGTCGGGATGATATAGAGAATCCGCTTGATGATGTAACGAACCATGTTGTCTGTCCTACCCTACCAAACTCAAGAACAAATGCATGAGAAGGGGCTCTCATGACCGGGAGCCCCTTCTTTTGAATCATTTCTCCAACCAGACTCCCCAGAACCGTGGCATATTCGTCGGGAGGATCTTGAATCCCTTGAGGTAGCTGTGATAGGCATTAAAATAGTTGTAGTTGTAGAACCCGATGGCAGGGACGTTCTCATACACCAACCGATGACATTCCTCGAAGGCCTTCTTCCTGGTTTCGAAATCGAGAGTCTTCGAAGCCTGACCCATTAATTCGCGCATCCGGGGATTTTCAGCAAGGAATCCGTTCATCTTCAAGACGATGTAAGCCAGGTTGGGATTTGGCTTGGCTCCCAAACCGAAACTGAGCATCTGATAGTCTCCGCTCGTGAATTTCTTGATAAGGACCGGCAGATCAACGACCTCGAGCTTAATCTTGACACCCAGGGTGGCCAGTTCGGATTGGACAGCCAGGGCCTGATCATACATCATTGGATACTTCTTCGAGGTGTAGAGAATGACCTCTTCGCCGTTGTAGCCAGAGGCCTCCAATAGCGCCTTTGCCTTCGGGATGTCTTTTTTGTACCAGGTGTCGTGATAGGGTGTATGGTATTGGTTCTTTACGGCCACAAACGAGGAATTGACCGCGCAATAACCCCTTGTTGCCGCCTTCGCCACCATATCCCGGTCAATGGCATAAGCGCAGGCCTTACGAAAATTTACATCTTTGGTGATGGGTTTCTTGAATCCGAAAAAGATCTGGTAAAAGGCCAACCCCGGGATCTCCTCGATCACAATGCCTTTCTTTGAATACTCCTTTCTGAACTTTTCTACGCTCTTGAAAGGTACCTGGAGAAGAAAGTCAATCTCCTTGTTGAGCAAAGCCATGGTTGCCACTTCTTTTTCGCCGATGGGTATGAATTTAATCTTGTCAACATAGGGTATTCGAGCCCCTCCCATCCCATTCATGGGACCCGGCAGCGGCTGGTATTTCTCGAATCTTTCGACCAAGACGTACCGATCCGGTTTCCATTCAACGAACGCGTAAGGCCCTGTCCCCACGGGATGGTTGAAGACACCTCCCTGTTTCTCTACCTCTTCCTTCGGGATCACGGCAATGCGGGGATGCTCGTAGGCCAGGATGGAGAGAAGCCCGGCATTGCTCTCTTTCATATGAAAACGGACAGTGTATTTATCGACGACTTCTATGCTTTCAATCTTACCAAAATGGGATCTGAACGGGCATCCGGTTTTGGGATCCATGACCCTTTCAATAGAATACTTCACGTCCTCCGCGACCATCTCACGCCCGTTGTGAAACAGCCTGTTCTTTCGAAGATAGAATGTGTAGGTCTTGTAATCGGAACTTATTTCCCAGCGTTCAGCCAACACAGGTACAAAATCCAGCTTGTCGCCATAACAAACAAGCGGTTCGAAGATATGGTTTAAAACTACGGCATTGGGCACGGAAGTGCTCACATGGGGATCCACTGCACTGACGTCGGCATTGGTCCCCACCTTTATCTCTCCACCTCTCTTTGAGGCCGCCCCGACAAGGCCGTCCCCCTGACCGAAGCCGATCATACACACCACCGCTAAGATAACCAAGATTCTCATTCCGCTTCTCATCACTGCCTCCTTTCCCGAAGAGCATTAAACGGTTATGGCCCCTGAACACCCTGCCATCAAGAGATGAGGATTCTCCCTTGATCTTCAATAGGTGCCTGCCAAGGGCGAACTCTCTTTACCACCTGCCCATGACCGCCAATGGGCCATGGGTTTTTGTTCAATGGACCTCCTTCACCCTATTATTATAACGTTAGGGTTTGCGCCTCATAGGCGAAGGCCCCGCCGATCATTGTGGCCTTCACCGTGATATCTTTAATGCTTTCAGGAGCCACCCGTGCCGGATTGCCGTCCAGAATGACAAGATCGGCCAGTTTACCGGGCGTAATCGACCCCTTTATCCGTTCATCAAAGGTGGCGTACGCCCCATTGATGGTATAGCATTGAAGGGCCTCCTCCACCGATATTTTCTCTGCGGGAGCGTAGTCCGCTCCGTTCATGGTTTTCCGATTCACAGCCGTATGGATACCCAAGAGCGGGGCGCCTTTGACCACTGGCCGATCGGAACTGAAGGCCGTCAATACCCCACGATCGAGCATCGTTTTAAAAGGCTTGATTCCTTCCGCCCGTTCCCTGCCCAATTGGTTGATCCAGTTGTCTCCCAGCTGCCAAAGAAAGGCCGGCTGCATCACCGCCAGGATGCCCAACGCTCTCATGTTTTCAATCATCTCCGGCCCGGCCATGACGCAGTGCTCGATACGCGGTCGGAAATCCTTTGAATCCCTTCCCTCAAACGCCTTTCGAATCGCACTGATAGCGGCATCGACGGCCCTGTCACCGATGCCGTGAATGGCCAACTGCCAACCCAAGCGGTTCATTCGGGACGCTATCTTTGCCAAGGTATCGGGGTCGATCGTCAACTCACCTCGAGTCCTCTTCTCCGGATCCACACCATAGGGCTCATAGGTGGCCGCGGTGCCTGTGCTGATAGCCCCATCCAGAATGATCTTTATCGGACCGATTTTCAGCCGATCATCACCAAGACCCGGCCGCAGACCCATCTGCTCCAGCCTTCTCTCGACATCCACCAGACCCTCTTCAACACGACTGTAATCGATAAGGGCATCCCCTCGCACGGCGAGAATATGGCGAATCCGAAGGATACCCTCATCGAGCGCCCTCCGGTAGACCCTGATCTGCGCGGGCGTATCCACGATCCTTGTCCCGGCATCCATCGCGCTGGTGATGCCCTCACGCAGAAGTTCCTTCTCCGCCCGCCGCAGGGCATCCATCAATTCATTCTCCGAGGGCTTTGGGATGATGTCATCGACGAGTCCCATGGCCGAAAACCCGAAAAGGAGGCCTATCGGCTCGCCTCCTTCCCGGCCCACTCTTCCCTTTTCAGGGTTTAAGGTGTCTTTTGTGATACCTGAAAGTTCAAGGGCCGGGCTGTTGATCACGCTGACCTGCCAGGAAGTGTGCTTGATGCTGACGGGATGCGAGGACGTTGCCTTGTCCAGATCCCATCTCGTGGGGTGTCGCCGTTCCACCAGTTCATTTTGATTATATCCCAGGCCGAAAATCCAATGCCCCTTCTCTTCCCGATCGGCACGGTTTTTAAGCAATCGGATTATTTCATCGATAGAACGCGCCCGGGACAGATCAACTGCGCTCAGATTGAGACCAAAGTTCATGGTATGATTATGGGACTCGATGAAACCCGGCAGAACGGTCATACCATCCAGATTTCGCACTTCAGTTCGTCTTCCGATAGATTCCCTGACCGATGCGTTTTGCCCGACAAAAAGGAATCTGCCGTCTTTTATGGCCACCGCTTCCGCCCTGGGGTTACCCTTGTCCATCGTGATGATATGAGCGTTCATCAAAATTGTATCTGCAACAGTGCGCGCTTCCAAAATTGAATCTCCCTCACGTTTTCCAATCGCCCCCCTCTTTCCTTCCCATCATCCCTTTCGCTTGCCGATAGGAGATAGAATATCACCGACAGGGGTTAAGAGCCTCCGGTGAAAATCATTTTCGCTCCCACAGTTGCCGGGATCCACTGATCCCGGAATTTCTCCATCAGGGTGCGTTGGGCATAGTAACCGGTGCAATGGAAGGCCGCGATATATTCGATGCCGGCCTGTGAAATGTATTCCATGGTCTTTTCCATCTGCGTCTCACCGGCGCTGTTCAGATGCAGGCCCCCCAAAAGCGCATAGACCTTTCTCTTCGGGAACTGATTCCGGGCGTGTTCCAGAGTATTAACCGCACCGGTATGGCAGCATCCTGTCAGAACGACCAGCCGATCATCTCCCAGTTCGATAAAAATGGCCTGATCGTCTTCGATCTCATCATGAATCCGTGCCTCTTCAACCTCCACAAAGGCATTGGGCATGCCCGGCTCAAAATCAGTGATTCTTTCAATCTGACCTGAAAGGTGAATCCCGGGCATGATGGTGGAGCGAGCGGTACCCGTTTCAATCCTGGAACCAAACTCATCAAACACCCTTTGGTCGATCTCCCAGGGGCCCGCGTAGGTCCCGTCTATTTTTTTGACAAAGCGTCTGCTTCCACAAGCCTTTGGATGCAAAAAAAGTCTGCATTTCTGCCTCGTCTTACGGAAAACGGGCAGTAGACAACCGTAATGGTCGACGTGGCCGTGACTCAATACCAGTGAGTCGAGCCGGCTGAAATCCAGCCCAAGAAGGTCGGCATTATGCAGGAGGACTTGCTCGCTTCTCCCAAAATCATAGAGGATGCCGTGCCTGTGTCCCTGATTCCAGACCTCGATCCAGAGGGAAAGCCCCTGCTCGGCCCACAACATGGATTCTTTTCCAGGCACAGGATAGGCAGCCATTTTTGTGGACGGCATGAACATATCAACGTAATTATCGACAAGAGCAGTGATCTCAATTCTTTCGGGCATGATCTTCTTCTCCTCTGCCGTTACGATTTCTCTTCTTCTTTATTCATGGAACGCCAGACCTCTTCGGCATTCAGAGGGATTTCGAAAAATCGACATCCCGTTGCAGTGGAAATAGCACTGCAGACGGCCGGCGCGGTGGGGATAAGGGCCGGCTCACCCACGCCCTTTGCCCCATATGGGCCCGTCGGTTCAGGATCCTCCACGATGATCGTCTCCATCTCGGGGATATCCATAGCCGTTGGGATGAGATATCCATGAAACCCGGGGTTCAGGATCGTTCCCTTCTCCAGAATCACCTGTTCCAGGATACCATAACCCACCCCCATGGCGATCCCGCCCTGAATCTGGGCCTCAACAGTATTGGGATTGATGGCCCTTCCGACATCGTGGGCCGCGACCATTTTCAAGACTTCCACCTGCCCTGTCCTCTGATCGACTCTCACCAGAGCGCCCTGCGTTGCAAAGGCATAGGTTCCATAGGGAACGCCGTGACCCGACTCCGGGTCAAGTTGGGTCGTGGCGGGATCGAAGTAACCCTGGCTCCGGAAAACGACCCCATCGACTTCCGCGCGATCAAGAAGTTCGGTCAGCGTGAATGTCCGGGCCTCATGCTTGGCGGAAAATCGTTCCTTCTCGAAGTACACCGCCTCATCACTGCAATCAAACAGCCGGACCGCATAAGCCTTCCATTGGTTCCGGAGTGCAATGCCGGCTTCGCACACCGCCCGCCCCACGACATAGGTGAGACGACTCGCCGTGGATGTCCCGCTGTCTGGTGTCACGCCCGTGGCAGGTTGCACGAACCTGATTTTTTCAATCGGCACACCCACACTTTCCGCAGCGATCTGGCTCAATACTGTTATAGCACCCTGGCCTCCATCGGTGATCCCTGCATAGAGTTGCACAGTGCCGTCCCTCCTGCATTCGAGGTCGACCCTAGCCGGATTCGGTAGTCCGGTGGATCCGATGCCATAGAACATGGATGCCAGTCCCCATCCATACATATACTGGCCATCGTTACGTTCCGATCCCTGCTCCTCTTCTCGAATCAGACGAACGACTTCATCACAGGTCTTCTCCAGACCCACGCTGTGCTCCAGCTGCTGACCCGTGATCGTCTGCGAGCCCTTTCTGAGATAATTCATTTTTCGGACAACCACGGGGTTCATTCCGAGTTCTGCGGCCAGGATATCCATTTGGGCCTCATAGGCAAAGGCCGTCTGGGGGACCCCGAAACCCCTCATTGCACCCGTGTTCGGGTTGTTGGTATAGACCATGAAGGCATCGACCGAAACATTGTGGACTTCATAGGGTCCTGCCGCATGCACAGCCGATCTGGAAATAACGGACGGACTGAAGCCTGTATAGGCCCCGGCGTCTGCCAGGATTTTAATCTTGGCCGCGACAAGTTTTCCGTCTTTCGTCGCACCGAGGGTGTGTTCGATGACGTAGGGATGTCTCTTGGTTGAAGCGATGAAAGACTCCTCCCGGGTATAAACCATCCTTGATGGCCTCCCCGTCAAGCAGGTCACAAGGGCACAGTAATAGGCGGGGGAAACACCCGACTTTCCACCGAAATACCCCCCAACCGTCGATAAGACGAGTCTGAGATCTTCTAATTTCAGATTAAGGATGGAGGCCAACTCCGCATGATCAGCATTGATGTATTTGCTCGGCATCCGAACGGTCAGTTTCCCTCCCTCATAGGCCGCAAAGGCGGCCTCCGGCTCCATATAGGCGTGTTCGATCATCTGGGTTCGATAGGTATTCGAAATCACAATATCGGCCGATTCAAGGGCCTCCTCGGCGTGGCCCGACACAATGGATCGCACCTTGACCAGATTACCCCCCTGATGAATTACGGGCGTATCAGGGTCCATGGCCTCATCAATGGTCGATACGGGCGGCAGCTCTCTGAGCCGGACCTCGATGCATTTCACCGCGTGTTCTGCCGCCTCTCCAGATTCGGCCGCAACCATGGCGATGGGATCTCCGACCGCATTGATTTCCTCTTCACAAAGCAGAAACTCGTCCTTTGTTCTCGGTCCCGCCCGGTTGCTGCCGGGGATGTCTTTTGCCGTAAAAATGTCTTTTACGCCCGGCAGCCTGAGCGCAACCGCCGTATCAATCCTCTCGACACGCGCCCTGGGCACACTGCTTCTCAGGACCCTGACCCAAAGCATATCCGGAGCACTCCAATCCTCGGCATAACGAGCCTTTCCTCTGAGCTTGTCTTCGGCATCGATCTTACGGATAGGTATTCCGATCGTTCGCCTCATGGCTCTCTTATCCTCTCAACGCTTCGTCTCTTTGGGTCTGTAAAAAGTTTTATCGCTGTTCAACCGAACGATGGAGGATCCTTTCCGGCCGGGGGTTATGAGGTTCTTCACTTCTTGTTTTCTAAAATAGGACCCGCAGAACGGGCAGTGCAATTCCACTTCAAGGGAAAGCAGAGAAACATCGCCGTAATATTCCTTGGAACACTTCGGGCAGTTCAGATTAAAAATATCCATTATGCGTCCTCTTCTTCATCCCAGTGCGACAGATAGTCTTCCAGTGAGATCTTTCGCCAGACATCGTCCGGCACCGCCCCTTTCCGGGGAAAGGGGCGATCCAGCGGCTTTGTTGCATCGATGATCATTCCGCTCCCATTGATTTCGCTTCTCAGCGAAGGATCCAAAACGTGTCCCTGCAGATTTTTCAGGATCTGTACATCCGTTTCAGGCTGGACCCGCGTGGAGACGGCCCACATGACCTCTTTGAGATTGCAAGGATCGATTTCCGCATCGACGATGATGGCTATTTTTATGAAATTGCTGGCGCTGAAGGCCGCCATGGCAGCCCTCATGGGTTCTCCGTCAACAGTCTTTTTCATTCTGATGATAATGGTCAAGGGGCCTCCGGAATCGACCCAACTCGTATCGATAACGCCGGGCACTGATCCTTTCATCGTACGCAAAAGGCTGGCCTCTATGGGAAGGTGGGCATTCATATGTTCGGTCTTGCAGGGAAAGATATCGATGATGATGCCGCCGGACCTGAAATTGATCGCCTTGGCCTCAAAAAGCCAGGAGACCCTCTGGGGACCTGAATATCCTGTATACTCCCCGAAAGGACCCTCGACGGTCCGTTTCCCGGCGACGATTTCCCCTTCAATGACGATCTCCGCATCGGCGGGGATATAGAGGTCATCTCCATAGACGATGGAGGGCGTCACGCGGATCTTTTCCCCCAGAAAGCTTGATGCAGCCCGGTATTCATCCCGGTCGATGGCTGTCAGAAGGGCTCCGGTCATATGGAATGCGGGATGGTGACCCAGAACCACGGCCACGGGCAGATTTTCGTTCCTTTCTTCGGCTTCCCGGGAATAGGACCACAAATGCCTGGGCGACATGTAGATGGCCAAATGCCTCTGATCCATGTACATCATCCTGTTCCAGGAGACATTGTACCGTCCCATCAACGGGCTTTTCGAGACCACGATAGGCGTCAGGTAGCAATCTCCATCCATGTCCACATGCCTGACCATCGGCAGGATATCGAGATTAACCGCATCCTCGCTCACGGTATTCTCTTTGACGGGTGCGTCCTTCGGTGCGAGCACGGTCACATCTTTTTCTTGATCCTGCCTTTTCAGGATTTCCTCCATGAGCCTGCTTTTCGACGTATCGGGCGGGAGATCCAAGGCCACGGCCATCTTTGCAAACGTGCCGAAGGTGTTCAGGAGAAGCTGAAAACCGTGGTCTCCATGATCATGTGATTGTGGGGACTCGAACAAAACGGATTGAAACCGTTTTTCGGATTCCATTTTTTCCATCACCGCGGTCACTTCAAACCGGTTGGGATCAACCCTTTTCCGAACCCGCACGAGTTCCTCCGGCGCCTCACGCTCTAAGGTTTCTATCCATTGTCTAAGATCTTTCACAAAAGCACCTCACTGTTTATTCTCCGCTTACCTCGTTTTTTCGTTATCGGTTACGGATTCAATCGCTTCTATGATTTTCACATACCCGGTGCATCGGCAAAGGTTTCCGGACAGAGCCTCCTTGATTTCATCCTTTGACGGATGGGGATTTTCAGAAAGCAAGGCTTTTGCGGTCATGAGCATCCCGGGCGTGCAGAATCCACACTGCACAGCCCCTTTATCCAGAAAGGCTGCTTGTATGCGGTGCAGGTCTTCTCCTTCCGCCAATCCTTCTACTGTGCAGATGGTACAACCTTGTGCCCTCACGGCCAGGACGAGGCATGAATTGACCGGTTTTTCGTCCATAAGAACCGTACAGGCCCCGCAATCACCCGTATTGCATCCCGCTTTGGTCCCGGTGAGCCCCAACCGGTCCCTGAGCACCTCCAGAAGGGTTTCATTGGGTTCTACGGTCAGTTCATAATCCTTATGGTTGATCGTTAGGATCACACTTCTTTCCATCTCATTCCTCTCCGGGCCAGTTCTCGGCTCTTTTCAATGCCGTTTTCAGGGCTCTTTCGACAAGCACCTCCACCATGGCTCGTCTGTAACGAGCCGATCCCCTGAAATCATCTATGGGCATGCATTCCGAGGCGGCTGCCTCCGCTGCCCTATGGAACAAAAGGTCTCCGGGTTTTTCTCCCTTGAGCAACTGTTCCGCAAAAACGGCCCGCAATGGGACAGGCGCAACCGCACCAAGCACAATACGGGATTTCCTAATCGTTTCCGCCCGGTCATCAAGCGCGATAAAAGAGACCACATTGACCACCGCTATCTCCAGGGATCTCCTGTTGCCCAGCTTGATATAGGCGGCCCCTGATCCGGGAGGCGGATTGGGAACCAAAATCTCTGAAAGGATCTCGTCCGCTTCCATCACGGTTTGTCCCGGTCCCAGAAAAAAATCATGGAGGGGCAGTATTCTCTCTCCGGAGGCGCTTTTCAGGATCACACTTGCTCCATAGGCCATCAGAGAAGGAGGGAGATCGGCTGCAGGCCTTGCGCTCACAATATTTCCCCCGGCGGTCGCAAGATTCCTGATGAGAGGAGAACCCAGGCTTCCTGAGCTTGTACTCAGCGCCCTGAATCTTTGACGTAGGACATCAGATGCGGCCAGACCCGAAATCGTGTGACAGGCCCCTATTCTGAGTATGGTTCCAGAACTTTCGATGTCGCCAAGGTCCTGAATCTCGCACAGGGAAACCACGGATTCCGGTGAGACGATGCCCTTTTTCATATTGACAAGAAGGTCCGTTCCTCCGGCAAGAGGCCTGGCACGGTCTTTGAGTTCAGCCATGATTTGGCAGGCTTCGATTATTGTCCGCGGCTCGTAATACCGGAATTTCGGCAAAATCAATGCGGATATCTCCTTAAAATTCCGGGAATTTTCAGGATAATAACACGATTTTCAGTCTATTTCCAAAAAACGGCCATTTCTTTTACGTGCTCGGCCATGAGTTTAGAAGCGCTTTTCGAATCTGAAGCCCGGATGGCTTTAAGAATTTTTCTGTGGGTGTTGGCACTCTTTTGCTTGTCTTCAGGAGACAAACCAAAATGTTTGACGGTTTTGTAAAGCAGTCCCATCAATGCCTTAATGTTTAAAACCATTACAATATTCTTTGATGCTTCTGCTACATTCACATGGAATTTCATGTCCTCAAGGCTTCGAGGAGCATCCTGATCAATCCTTTTTTCATACTCTGAGATACTCAGTTCAATATTTTCCAAATCCTCCGATGTCGCTCTTTCCGCAGCCAACCCTGCCACATTGGGTTCAAGGAACAGCCTTGCTTCGGTGAGATCCTGCACGCTGGCCTTTCCCATCTGCAGCATCAGGGTAAAGAACTCAGCGTAGGGTTCCACACTGGGTTCGGACACAAAAATCCCTCCCCCGGCACCCCTCTTTATCTTCAGAAATCCGGAGTTAGCCAGGCTGAACAAAGCTTCTCTCACGGGCACACGACTGACCCCCAGCTGTTTTGCCAACTGTCTCTCAGGGGGCAGTCTGTCTCCCACATTCAATTTGGCATCCGATAGCAACTGTTTGATCTGGTCAATGACGACGTCGGATACCCGCTTGCGTTCGATGACCGTAAACTGATCGTTTCTCTGCGCCTCCATATATCCTCCGGAGTTGATGTCCTAAGGTCAGGTCTTTATACCGTAAATAGCGTTCATCTGTCAAGCGTGTTCGGAGTATTTTGCCGAGCTCCAAATTCAAAATGTGTTGCGGCTTTCGAGTGCCGGTCATGGGCTCCTCGCTTTTTAAAAATAAGGCCCTGGTTTTGGGGGTCAGGCCTTGTAACTTGAATTCACCACTGAAAAATGTGCATAAAAGGGACCTCAATTAGTCGACCCTGAAGAACAGGATAATAATTTGATATAATTATATAAAAGATACGATTTAGCTTGTCCTAATTCGAAGGAATAAACCACTGGCATGCCAGTGGTATGAACAATGGCTATGCCAGTGATTAGTGTCGAGAAAGAAAAGAATCTCCTACAATGAGCGTGCCAGCTACTCAATTGAAGGAGATTTTA
>Ga0307425_1000103_pt1 | contig 48159 bp, 43 predicted proteins | sample SalMarWE160330MG_FD_202152 | JGI IMG/M metagenome (GOLD analysis project Ga0307425, IMG submission 202152) | Salt marsh sediment microbial communities from the Plum Island Ecosystem LTER, Massachusetts, United States - WE1603-30 | ecosystem: Environmental > Aquatic > Marine > Intertidal zone >... | reverse complement strand
GGGCCCGAGAGCCTGGCCCGGTAGCGCGCCACAGCGGTCGGGGTGCAGGTGCAGGTCTTCTGTGTGTCGCCGAGGTGCCCGCACGGGCAAGGGTTGGCGGCCGCCACGAGCTGGAACCGCGACGGGAAGGTCAGGGCACTGCGGGCGCGAGCGATGGTGACCCGGCCGTCCTCAACCGGCTGGCGAAGAGACTCGAGCACGTCGCGTCGGAACTCCGTGAGCTCGTCGAGAAAGAGAACGCCGTTGTGGGCGAGAGAGACCTCACCGGGTTGGGGGTTGGTGCCGCCTCCGATCAAGGCCGCGGCTGAGATCGTGTGGTGAGGGGCTCGAAACGGCCGCCGGTCGAGTAGTCCCACCGGTCGTGGCGCGCGCGTCGAGACCGAGTAGACGCAGGTCGTCTCCAGAGCCTCGGCGGGGCTCAAGGGCGGTAGGACTCCGGGCAAGCGGCGCGCCAGCATTGACTTGCCGCTGCCGGGGGGGCCGACGAGCAGGATGTGATGACCGCCGGCCGCCGCAACCTCGAGGGCCCGCTTGGCATGCTCCTGCCCGACCACCTCGGACAGGTCCGGCGCGATGGCGGCACGGGCGGCCGGGGCCGATCGGGCCGGTTCCAGCGGGGGCAGGTCGTGCTCTCCCCGGAGGTGCGCGACGACGGCTCCGAGGGTTTCTGCTGCACGGACCCGGATTCCCTCGACGGCCGCCGCCTCGTTCGCGTTGCGCCGCGGCACGATGACGTCCTCGACACCGCGATCGCGCGCCGCCAGAACCACGGGCAGGACGCCGCGCACGGGCAGCAGGTGGCCCTCCAGCGACAGCTCTCCGAGGAGGAGCACGTGGAGGGGAATCGGGGGCAGCTCGCCGGCGGTCGCGAGAAGGCCGGCGGCCATCGCCAGATCGAGGGAGGCCCCTTCCTTCTTCTCGTCGGCCGGCGACAGGTTGATGACGATGTTGGCGGGCTCGGCGTGGTGACCGAGATGACGAATGGCGGCGAAGATGCGCTCACGCGCCTCTCGGACCGCAGTGTCCGGCAATCCGACCACTGTCACTGAAGGGAGGGTGGCGTGGAGACGATCGACCTCCACCGTGACGAACAACGCACCGACGCCACACGGGGTCGCGCCGAGAACCTTGGCGAGCATGTTCCGCTCCTTTCCAGGAGCAGCGTGGTGGGTGCAAGCATCTTACGACCCACAGACATTTGGGTCAAGCGAAGGACGGACCTCACCACGGATTTCAAGGAGGAGAAACCACGGATTGAACCCAAGAAGAACCACGGGTTTCACGGATTTCACAGATTATCCAGGGAAGGCGGCGTTAGCTGCTGCCAAGCACGGGGTACTCTAAGCTGGAAGTCGCGGGGTCCGGCGCGTGGGGCTGCAAGCAGACTCCTTGTTGTCTCTTCTTTTCTATCCGTGCAATCCGTGTAATCCGTGGTGCCTCTTCTGCCTAGTTTCTCTGGTGCGGAGGTGGGCGCCCGGTGATACAATGAGTGTGTCCGTGGATCCGGGGGCGTACCGGGTTCGACGGGGAACAAGTCCGGCCGTCGGCAGCGTGCCGAGGTCCACCGCCTCGTAAAACAGGTGGAACCACATAGCTGCCAACGCAGACTACGCTCTGGCTGCGTAAGTAGCCACGCCGGGCCCGAGGCTCCGCCCGCCGGTCTGGGCCCGGCGACGTTTGGCGGGATGCTCTGCCGTGGCGCCCGGAAGCGGCAGCTAAGACTCACGGGCTGGTCCCGAGGGAGGGGAGCTCGTCGTCCACCCGAGGGACGAGAAAAATGCGGCGAGCTGCGCACGGAGACACCGTCGGCCGGAGTTTCTCGGACGTGGGTTCGACTCCCACCGCCTCCACCAGTTTTTTTATGCGACGACGCGACTACTGCTCTCGAGCTCTGCTGATCGCCACCCTGCTCGCACCGCTACCGGCGGCCGCGCAGGGTGGTTCGGTCACGTTCGAGTTTCGCGGCAACGCGGTCTCGGTTCCGCGGGTGGGGACGAGGGTCGAGGTCGTGCCGATTCTGAAGCTGCTCGGGGCCGAGGCGGCCTATTCGCCGGCCGCCGGCACGTACGGTGTCCAGTTCGGCGACCACATGATCCAGTTCGCCCCCGACCAGCGACACGTGCTGGTTGACGACCAGTTGGAGGAGGTCGCCGACGCTCCCGTGGCCTCACCTGGCGGCGTGGCGGTGTCGGTGGAGTTCCTCGAACGAGTGCTGCTGAGTCCGCTCGGCTTCCACCTGGAGAATGAGTCCGAAGGTTACCGGATTGTCGAGGGTGCCAGGTTCCCGGATGTGGTCGGCGTGCGGGCGGCGGCGGCCGACTTTGGCGCTACCACGACCCTGGTCATCACCCTCTCACGAGTGGCGAAGGCGGAGGTCCGAGAGGACTCTCCGGGCACCGCCGTGGTTCACTTCGCGGACGCCACGCCACAGCTGGACACGACCTTCCCTCTGCGGTCGCGAAGAGTGCGGGCGGTGACGGCCCGCAAACAGGACCTGGACATCAGCCTTACGGACGGTGTCGCCGTTCTGTCGTGGCACGGACTCGAAGCACCTTCACGGATCATTCTGGAGGTCGGCAAGCGGCCGCCCACGCCCACCCCGGCGCCCCTGCTCCCCCAACGGCGGCGGGCGATGCCCTTGGTCGTCATCGACCCGGGTCACGGAGGCGAGGATACCGGTGCCGAGTCAGCGGTCGGGATGGCGGAAAAGGACCTCACGCTGGCGGTAGCCGAGCGTCTGGCCAAGGACCTCTTGGCGCGCGGCTATGCCGTGCGGTTGACCCGTGACGGCGACCAAACCAGGGCCCTGACGGATCGCACCGCGCTCGCCAACCGTCTCGATGCGACGGTGTTTGTCTCTCTGCACGCCAATGCGTCGCGGGCGACCTCGGCGCGAGGCGCCGAGACCTACTACATGAGCCTCGACAAGGCGAGCGACGAGGATGCCGCGGCGGCGGCGCGGCTCGAGAACGCCGCTCACGGCGCCGACAGCAACGGCGACTCCAAGCTCGATCTCATCCTCTGGGACATGGCGCAGGCCGAGATTCTCAACGAGAGCGCACGCCTGGCACTCGATGTCCAGCAGCAGCTCAACACACTCCTCAACCTTCCCGACCGGGGCGTCAAGCAGGCCCCGTTCGTGGTGCTGAAGGGTGCGACGATGCCGGCGGTGCTCGTGGAGGTGGGTTTCCTGTCCAATGCGCGCGAGGCCAAGCAGCTGGCCGACAGCGGCTACCAACAGCGGCTGGCTGCGGCGATCGCCAGCGGTATCGAGGGCTTCCTGCGGTCGGCCCCATGAACCGCCGGGTCGGCCTCATCGCGGTGGCGCTGGCTTCACTTGTCGTGATCTTGTATCTGGTTCTGCGCTCAGGTGGCGGAGGCGGCGGCGAGGCGGTGGCGCCCGGTGTGCTGCCGACGCCGACCCCGGCGCCCGAGCAGAAGGTGATGCTGCTCTTCTTGGGCCGCGACGGGCTGCTACATCCCGAGCTGCACATGGTGTCGCTGCCGGCCGAGACGGACGAGCGGGTGCGGGCAGTGGTGCACGAGATTCTCGCCGGTCCAACCGGACCGCTGCTCCCCGTGGTGCCGTACGAGGCCCAGCTCCTGGACGTCTTCATCGATGCCGACGGCCATGCTTTTGTCGACCTGAGCCCGCCGGACCATCGCCTCGAGGGCAGCAACACCGAGCTCGTCCTGGCTTACGGGATCGTCGACTCCATCCTCCTCAACTGTCCCGACCTGGTCGGAGTGCAGATCCTGTTCGGCGGCCACGAGGTGCCGACGCTGACCGGTCACCTCGACCTGTCCGCTCCCCTCGGGCTGAACAAGGGACTGATTGCGGCCTCATGAGGGAGCGGATCGGGGCCCACGAGCCGATCGGCATCTTTGACTCCGGGGTGGGGGGGCTGACCGTTCTGCGCGCACTGCGCCGGCGCCTGCCCGCGGAGTCCTTCCTTTACCTCGGCGACACCGCCCGCCTGCCCTATGGCACCAAGTCTGCTGCCACGGTCCGGCACTATGCTCTCAACGCCGCCGGGTACCTGATCGAGCACGGGGTCAAGCTGCTGGTTGTCGCGTGCAACACGGCCACCTCCTACGCCCTCGACGAGGTCACGTCGGCTTCACCCGTACCGGTGATCGGCGTGGTCGAGCCGGGGGTGCGCACCGCCCTCGGTCTCGGCGTGCGGCGGGTCGCGGTTGTCGGCACCGAGGGAACCATCCGCTCCGAGTCCTACCAGCGAGCGCTCGCGCGCCTCGACGGTGGGGTAGAAATCAGGGCCGCCGCCTGCCCGCTCTTCGTTCCGCTGGCGGAGGAGGGTTGGGGGGATCACCCCGTCACCGACCAGGTGGCCCGCCACTACCTCGGCCCGTTGCTGGACTGGGGCGCCGAGGCGTTGATCCTCGGCTGCACCCACTACCCCCTTCTCCGTCCTTCCCTTGAGCGGGTGGTGGGAGCACAGGTTCGTCTGATCGACTCGGCCTCCTCGGTTGCGGAGGCCGTGGCCGGCGACCACGTTGGGCGCCTGGACACCGCACCGGGCGGGGGAGAGGTCTTCATCCACCTCACCGACGCGTCCGAGAACTTCCTGCGTGTGGCCCGGGCGATCCTCGGAGATGTCCCCGAGCACCTCGAGCTGGTGGACGTCCGCGATACCCGCCCCGGAGGACGGACTTAGCCACGGGTTGCATGAAAGAGAAACCACGGATTACACGGATGACACAGATTAGAAGGGGAAGACAGACGGCTGTTTGCGGTGCCCGGTGCCACCAGCCTCATGTCGGACGGCTCAGGCCACCCCGTGCCCGACAGGAGCTTCTGCCGCCCTCTTAGAAAATCCGTGAAATCCGTGAAATCCGTGGTTAAGTCCGTCCACGCTATACTGACGGGCCCGTACCCGCGGGCCGATCTGGGAAGTGAGGAGGACCAATGCGACCGGACGGAAGGGCGGCGGAAGCGATCCGCCCCGTGGTCATCGAGACCGGCTTCATCCGCTATCCGGAAGGAAGCGTGCTGTATCGAGCCGGCGACACCGTCGTGCTCTGCAACGTTTCACTGATGGACCGCACCGCGCCGTTCCTGCGTGGCACCGGCGAGGGCTGGGTCACGGCCGAGTACGCCATGTTGCCGCGTGCCACCGAGGACCGCTGCGAGCGCGAGGTCACCCGAGGGCGACCTTCCGGCCGCAGCCAGGAGATCCAGCGTCTGATCGGCCGTGCGCTGCGCGCCGCGGTGCGTCGAGATCTCCTCGGTGAGCGGACGCTGCAGGTCGACTGTGACGTGCTGCAGGCGGACGGCTCGACGCGGACGGCCTCGATCTCCGGCGCCTGGGTGGCGCTGGGCATCGCCCTTGGACGGATGCGGGAGCAGGGGATGTTGGCCGAGTGGCCCCTGGTGCGGCAGATTGCGGGGATCTCGCTCGGTTTGACCGGCGGTGAGATCTGGGTGGATCTCGACTACGGCGAGGACTTCGAGTGCGACGTGGACCTGAGCCTCGTGTTCACCGGCGACGGCGACCTGGTCGAGGCGCAGGGGACCGCTGAGGGGGCTCCGTTTTCACAGGAGCAGCTGGCACGCATGGTGGCTGCGGGCTGGCTTGGCGCACAGCAGGTGATGACGGCGCAGCGGCTGGCGTTGCAGGAGACGCTGGGAGACCTCGATGTAACTCTGCCGTGAGCAGGGGGGCCACGGCACTCCGCTTTCTTGACACCTCGTCGAAACGCTCCGTATACTCATCCTTCGCCAAATGGCGGCGGCTCTTTGCAAACGGTCTGTGGGAACCTGAGATCGGGGTGTAGCGCAGCCTGGTAGCGCACCTGCCTTGGGCGCAGGGGGTCGGAGGTTCAAATCCTCTCGCCCCGACCATCCCGAGGCCGGACACGAACCACCCGCCTGTAGCTCAGCGGGATAGAGCAACGGACTTCTAATCCGTGGGTCAGAGGTTCGAGTCCTCTCAGGCGGACCATCTCTGGCAATACGGTGGGCGTAGCTCAGCTGGTAGAGCACAGGATTGTGGCTCCTGTGGCCGTGGGTTCGAGTCCCATCGCCCACCCCAACATGCGCCCGTGGCTCAGATGGATAGAGCGTCAGACTCCGGATCTGAAGGTCGCGCGTTCGAATCGCGCCGGGCGCACCATTTCTTTTAATGAGTTAGACCACCCTCCGGGGTGGTCTTTGTTTTTCGGGTCATACGATGGTCACACCGGAGCGCCTTTCCGGGCTGACGTGTGGAAAGGGTGATACAACGAACCTTGTTAGGTCAATCGACCTGCAACCGAGACGCTGCTCTGGCGCTCAAGGGGAGCGTTCGCAGCGATCTTTCGGTAGCAGTTATGACCACGGAAGGAGTGAAAACCATGAGAGCAACAGGACGAGGCGCGCGCAAGGCCGCCCTTGGGGCGGCGATCCTCTGTCTGACGACGACGGCGTTTGCCGGTGTTGTCGCAGACAAGAAGGAGGCGCCCGACGTCATGGCGGGGCTGAAGTTCCGGGCGATCGGCCCGACCGTCGCCGGCGGGCGGGTCACGGCGGTCGCGGGCGTCCCGGGCCATCCGGATACCCTCTACGTCGGGGCGGCCGCGGGCGGCGTGTTCAAGACCACCAACGGCGGCAACTCGTGGACGGCGGTGTTCGACAAGCAGCCGGTCGCGTCCATCGGCGCCATCGCGCTCGCGCCGTCCAACCCGAACGTAGTCTGGGTAGGGACGGGCGAGGCCAACCTCCGCAGCGACGTCATGACGGGGCACGGCGTCTACGTCTCACCGGACGCCGGGGCCACGTGGCGGTTCGCCGGGCTTGAGGACGCCGGCCAGATCGCCCGCATCGTTGTCGACCCCACCGATCCCGACCGGGCGTTCGTCGCGGTGGTAGGGCACGCCTGGGGCCCGAATCCCACCCGGGGGGTGTTCCGGACCACGGACGGTGGCGCCAACTGGAACAAGGTCCTGTACGTCAACGACACCACTGGGTGCGCCGACCTCATCATGGAGCCGGGCAACCCGCAGGTCCTGCTGGCCGCGATGTGGCAGGTGGTGCGCTACCCGTGGCGCCTGGACGACGGCGGGCCGGGCAGTGGCATCTACCGCTCGACCGACGGCGGGACGACGTGGACCGAGCTGCACGAGGGGCTGCCCGACAAGCCGTTCGGGCGCATCGCGCTCGCCGCGGCGCCCACCAACCCGGAGCACGTGTGGGCGCTCGTCGAGGCCAAGAAAGGGATGCTCTGGGACTCCGAGGACCTCGGATCGCATTGGCGGCCGGTGAGCGACAACCACCTCCTCGACGTGCGACCGTTCTACTTCTCCCACTTCGTCGTGGCGCCGAACGACGAGCACAAGCTTTTCTTCTGCTCGATGAACCTGGTGGAGTCGGACGACGGCGGGAAGACCGCCCACGTGATCGCGAGGGGCGTCCACGTCGACCACCACGCGCTCTGGATCGACCCGCAGGACCCGGACGTCATGGTGAACGGGAACGACGGCGGCGTATGGAGCTCGCGCGACGGTGGCAAGAGCTGGCGCTTCCTCGACAACCTGCCGATCGAGCAGCTCTACCAGGTGGCGGTGGACGACACGGTCCCCTACAACATCAGCGGCGGCCTGCAGGACAACGGCGCCTGGATGGGGCCCTCGCGCAACCCGTACGGCCGTGTCATGGACGGCACCGGCTGGTTCACCGTCGGCGGTGGCGACGGCGAGTACGCCGTGCCCGCCCCGAGCGATCCCAACATCGTCTACGTGGACATGCAGGGCGGTTGGGTGATGCGGCTGGACACCAAGACCGGCCTGGCTCGTAGCGTCAGGCCCACCGTTGCGGGCGGGTTCCAGCCCTCCAAGCCGCAGTCGGAGCTCAAGTACCGCTACAACTGGACGGCGCCGCTGGCGGTCTCCGCGACCGACGCGGACGAGGTCTACCTCGGCGCCAACGTTCTCTTCAAGACCATCGACGGCGGCCTCACCTGGCAGGCGATCAGCCCGGACCTCACCCGCAACGACAAGAGCAAGCAGCAGCTCACCGGCGGCAGCGTCAACCTGGACCTGTCGGGGGCGGAGAACTACGACACCATCCAGAGCATCGGCCTCTCCCGCGTCGACCCGCAGGTCATCTGGGTGGGCACCGACGACGGGCTGATCCAGGTCACGCGCGACGGCGGGGCGACGTGGTCCGAGGTAGCCCGCAACATCAAGGGCCTCGAGCCGTGGGGCCGGATCTACCAGATCGACCCCTCGCCGTTCGACGCGGCGGTGTGCTACGCCTCCGTCGACCGCCACATGCTCGACGACAACCGTCCCTACGTCTTCCGGACCGACGACTACGGCCGCAGCTGGAAGGCGATCTCTGCCGGCCTCCCCGCGGACTCTCCCGTCTTCGTGGTCCGTGAGGACCCGAACGTGAAGGGGTTGCTCGTTGCAGGCACCGACAGTGGCCTCTTCTACTCGCCGGACAACGGCGCCTCGTGGCTGGCGCTGAAGAGCAACTTCCCCCCGGCGCCGGTGTTCGACCTCACCTTCCAGAAGCGGCGCCACGACCTGGTGGTGGCCACGCATGGGCGCGGCGTCCTCGTCCTCGACGACATCACCCCTGTCGAGGTACTCACCTCCCAGATCGAGAAGGCCGACCTGCACCTGTTCCAACCGCAGCCCGCCGAGTTCTTCCACGTCTGGCGGAAGGCGGAGAACAACCGAGCCAGCGCCTACAAGGGCCACAACCCTCCGAACGGCGCCGTGATCACCTACTGGTTGAAGGAGGAGGTCAAGCCGGCCCACGCGGCGAATGGTGAGAAGGCGGACGCAGCCGGGGCGAAAGGCACACACGCGAAGGGGCCGGTGAAGATCGTCGTCACCGATGCCTCGGGCGAGGTCGTGCACACGCTACACGGAGCCGGCAAGCAGGGAATGAACCGGGTCGCCTGGGACCTGCGCTACGGCCCACCCACCAAGCTCTCCCGTGAGGTCACCAAGGCGCCGGAGAAGCCACGCGAGAGCTGGCGGCCCGGGGGGCCGCTCGTGATCCCCGGCGCCTACACGGTCTCGGTGAGCGCCGGCGATCGAACGGAGAAGACGACGGTGGCGGTCAAGCCCGACCCCCGCTTCCCGTTCGACCAGGAAGCGGCCGAGGCGCAGCTCAAGGCGGCGCTGGGCGTACGGTCCGACGTCTCCGACCTGAACGCGATGCTCAACCGGGTCCAGAACCTGAGGGACCAGCTCGCATCCACCCGCAAGGCCGTCCACCTCGGCGGGAAGAACGAGGCCGAGGCGAAGGCTCCGTCCGCGTACAAGGGCGTCCTTGACAAGGGGGCGGCCCTCGACAAGAAGCTCACCGACTTCATGGCATCTGTCTACAACACTGAGATGCAGCCGGGCGTCGGAGAGGACGACATCCACTACCTGGCGCGGCTGCACGACCGGGCGTCGGGGATGATGATGATCGGGGCAATGTCCTACGACACCCGCCCGCGCCCCGTCGAACTCGAGGAGATCGCAGCGTTCCACGCCGAGGTCGCGAAGACGCTCAACGCCTTTTCGTCGCTGCTCACCAGCGACGTGGCGGCGTACAACCAGGCCGCCGCCGCCCAGGGGCTGCCGGTGCTGTTCACCGGCCAGGAGCCCGCGACCAGCGGGGAGTGAGGGCGCCGGACAAATGACGGCCACGGCCCTCGAGCTCCGCTCGGGGGCCGTGCGTCAACCGCGACGACGATGCGGCCGTGCTTGCCCGGGTGATATCGAGCTGCCCTAGGCCCCTACTTTGGCGCTTCTTGCCTGGCGCCAAGAGAAGAGAGGACAAAACCGAGGAACCCGGCCAAGACCACGCCGAGGTACACACGAAGGACGTCGATTCTGACCGTTATTCCGAGCAGTCTTTCTCTGAAGAAAGTGGCCTGGTCGTGATTCACAGTCACGTAACCCACCGCACCGCCTATCACCATGAGAAGCAGGGCCCAACGAAGCTCGGCCCACCTCCCCAGCACCAGCGCGCGAATCGCCCAGGCTACGGTGACCACCGAGATCGACACGGTTGCAACAAAAAGCGCTTCCATCTCCTACCCTATCCGGTAGAGGTTGCTGAGTTTTCGATCGAAGCCATCATACGCATCCGGTCACGCTACCTTCTCTTGACCCAGTAGGCGAGCTCGGGCTTCCAGCAGGTGGCTTCCAAGTCCTCGAGCTTGGCCTGGACGAAGGCCTGGGCATCCGCAACGGCCTGGTTGTAGACGGAGGGTGCGATCTCCTTGATGCAGAAGTCGAGCACGAGGCGGGCCTTGAGGTCGCCGTACTCTTCCTCCATCTCCTCGCGGAAGAAACGCCGGATGGAGGCGATCAGCTGCTTCTCGGTCTCGTCCTTCAGCCGGATGGTCATCTGTTGAATCCCCTCATGTCGTATGCGGCGGCTCCTGCTCTTTCCGAGCAGCGGTAGTCGCGAGCTTCTCCGCCAGGAAGGCGACCGTCGCCTGGTCGGCGCGCAGGCGGTCCTGCCAGCGCAGGAAGCCGTGGATCTCGCTGGGGGACACGATTTCCTTTTCCCGACACCTTACAGAGCATCTTGCAGAGTCGCGTTGCGTCATTGGTACACTCGGTCAGCTTCATGACGACCGATAGCTCTTCCTTCTGGAAATCGTTCGGCCCGGGCCTGCTGTGGGCGGCCGCGGCGATCGGTGTCTCACACCTCGTCCAGTCGACGAGAGCCGGGGCGATGGCGGGTTTCGGGCTCGCGGGAGTCGTGCTGCTCGCGAACATCTTCAAGTACCCGTTCTTCGAGTACGGACCGCGCTACGCGGCGGCGACCGGGGACAGCCTCGTCGAGGGATACGCCCGCATCGGCCAGTGGGCGCTCTGGCTTTACCTGCTGATCACCCTGAGCACCGGGATCGTGATTCAGACCGCTATCGTGCTCCTCACGAGCTTCCTCCTGAAGCTCGCGTTCGGGCTCACCCTGTCGATGCCGCTCGTGGCCGCCTTCGTCTGCGTCCTGCTGGGCGTGCTGCTCTTCGTCGGCCGCTACCGGCTCCTCGACATCCTCATCAAGCTGATCCTGGCGCTGCTCGCCGTTTCGACCCTCGTCGCCGCCGCGGTCACGCTGCCGCGCGCCGACTGGTCGACGCTCGCCCTGCTTCCCCACGTCGGAGGTCCGACCGGCATTCACCTCGCGTTCTTGCTCGCGCTGGTCGGCTGGATGCCGTCGGCGTTCGACATCGCCGTCTGGAGCTCGCTGTGGACACTCGCCAAGAACGACGCCAGCGGCGAGCGGGTCAGCGTTCGCGGCGCGCTGCTCGACTTCCGCATCGGCTATGTGGGCACCGTCGTGATGGCGTTCGCCTTCCTCACCCTCGGCGCCACGGTCATGCATGGGTCGGGACACGCCTTCAGCCCCAGGGGAGGAGCGTTCGCGGCGCAGCTCGTCCGGCTCTACACCAGCACGTTGGGAGCGTGGACGGGTCCGATCGTCATCACCGCCGTCCTCACGACGATGCTGTCGACGGCGGTCACGGTGATCGACGGCTTTCCGCGCGCGATCGATCGCTCGCTCCGCGTGGTGACGTCCGGACGCATCGGCGGCCGGGCAGGAAACGACATGGGACTGGTCTACTGGGTCGGTCTGGTGAGCCTGGCGATCGGGACCGTCGTCGTCATCGCCCTGTTCTCGGGCACGCTCAGGACCATGATCGACTTCGCGACGATCGTGTCGTTCCTGGTGGCGCCTGCGCTGGGCTACCTCAATCTCCGCGCGGTTACCGCGCCCGAGGTCGCACCGGAGCATCGGCCCGGCAAGGCGCTCCTCGCGCTCTCCTGGACCGGCCTCGCCCTCCTCGGGGGCTTCGCCATCGTGTTCATCGTGAGCCTGGTCTCGCCGCTGTAACGAAACCCGCTACGAACGCGTCATCCGAATCGGTGCCTGACGTCCGGATATTCGCAGCAGCCCCCTGCAACCACAGGGGGGTACCGAACGATCAACTCTCGAACCCGAACGCGCGACGTTCGGTATGCTCGAGGAGGTCAAGAATGTCGTACGAACCCGTCTTTCCCTTCGTGCCGTCGGTGGTGTTCCCGGCAATGGCGCTGGCCTTTTGCGCCTTCATCATCTGGCTGGTCTTCAGAATGGCCGCCCGGCAGAGGGCGGTCCTCAGTCAGGAACGGCTGGCCGCCATGGAGCGCGGGGTGCACCTGCCGCCGGAGGCGTTCCTCGAGAGTCGGTGCCGCAGGGAGCGAAACTCCCTGAGGACCGGACTGGTCGAGGTGGCCCTCGGCGTTGGCATCGTGATCGCTCTTCTGATGTCCTGCCCCGGGAGCAGCTTCTGGGGCTGGGGGCTCGTTGTGATCCTGGTCGGCGTCGCGCACATCACCTACTGGATGGTGCGTGGCCGCAGGGAGTGGGAAGAAGCCCGGTCGGCCGATCTCGCCCTCATGCACGCGCGCGCGGCGGCGCCGGACGGCACTGTTCAGCGGGAGGGCGGCGAGCCGCGATGACCGTCGGGGAACCCGGCCGGTGGGCCGGGGACCGGGCGCTGACGGCCCGCTGCCTGGCCGGCGAGGAGAGCGCCTGGGGCGAGCTGGTGGCCCGCCACGGCGGCAGGATCTTCTCTCACTGCCGGCTCGCGGGCCTGAACCCCCAGGACGCCGAGGACGTCGCCCAGGAGGTGCTGATCTCGGCGCTGGGCTCGCTCGCCTCATACCGCGGCTGCGCGCTCGCCACCTGGCTGTACCGGCTGACCCACCGCCGGATAGCCGACTACTTCCGTTCGCCACAGCGGCGCCTGGTGTCGGTGGACGGGCCGGGCGAGCCCTCGAACGGCCTGGCCGGCCGTCCGGCGGAGGAGCGCGATCCCGAGTCGTCAGCCGCTGCCGCCGAGGAGGCGGCGCGCACCCGGCGGGCGCTCGCCGGCCTGCCCGAGCCCGCACGCTCCATCCTCACCGCCTACTACCTGTACGAGGCGCCGGTCCGCGAGATTGCAGAGGAGATGGAGATGTCGGTCAACACCGTGAAGTCGCATCTGCACCGGGGCCGCACGGCTCTGCGCAGGGCCGTGGAGGAACGCCATGATCTGTGACGACCTCGAGCTCCGCCTGTACGACGAGGATTGCCGCCGGGCGCTCCTCGGCACGGCCCCGATGCCGGAGGACGTGGCCGACCACGTCGCGGGCTGCTCCGCTTGCCGCAAGACATGGGCCGAGGCCGCGCGCGACACCGTCCGACTCACCCGCGACCTGCAGCTGGCGCCGCCGCCGTCGCTCGTCCGAAGAGCCGCCGCGGTAGCCCTGCAACCTCCCGCCCGGCCGCTGCTGGGATGGTATGACCTGGGCGTCGCCGTGACCGCCGGAGCCGTTCTCGTGGTTGTTGCCACCCTGGTGCCCGGAGCGGACCCCCTGTGGCAGTCGGCAGCCTTCTGGACCGGCGCCGCCGGCGGCTTCGCGGCCTCGGTCATCGACCGGAGCCTGCTGCTACCGTCCCTGGGTCTGCGGAGCTAATCGAGCGTACCGATCGGGGCTCGACGCAGGGAGGATGACCCGCAGTTCGAGGGGGTCCGCCGGATGAGAGAGGCGCTCGCCGTGCTGAAGCCGTACCGCGGCTGAGCTTGGGCGGGTCCTCGCCGACCTTGCCGACGTAGTGGCGTTGCTTGGTCGGCGACGCAAGGAGATCGACTGGTCGTACTTGGGCCTCCGGGTCCACGAGCTGGGCACCCTGTTGGCGCGGCCCGACCTGGAACGCCTCTACCTCGACGTGGTAGAGGAGTGAGGTCCGGGATTACATTAGCGTCTTGTTGGTGGCCATCGGCCCCCTTCGGTGCCTGACTTGAAGTATCGAAGTAACTCACTCAATAGGTTCGCCGGTACGGGCGACCCGCCTTCCGCATGAACGGCCGTCTCAGCCGGTGAAAGCCGGCTGCAGGCCATGAGTAGCCGTTGTGGGCGATGAAGGCGGAGAGGGTCGGTCCTGCGGGGAGAGGGGGAGCCTACTCTGAGGTCCCGGCTGCCGTGCGGTCGCCTGGCGGCCGCACGTCTCGCGTCTCCGGCGGTCGCGAAGCAACGAGGAGAGATGGTCGGCCTCGCGGCGACCGCCGGAGGTCGCTCGAGCCGCCTCCCCCAATCGTGGGGCCGTACTGCGCGCGCCAAGGGCCGTGGGAGCGCCCCTTACTCTGCAAACCCGGCGCCCGGACGTCTGCTTCGCAGACGCCCGTCGTCGCCTGCCCAAAGCGGGCGATGACCTCAGCTCCTGAGCCGCCATCGCGGCCCGCTCCGGGCAGACAACGAGGCGCCTCCCTCGCAGCTGTGGCCACACGTGAAAACGCGCTACCCGCGGGTTGCCAAGCTCGAGGTTTCCCGCCGGCGCGTCACGGCGAGGCGATACGAGTCGTTGAGAATCCCTTGAGGTTCGGGCGGAGAGCCCGTTCGCAGCGAAATCCGCGAGGCGGGTGTCAGGTGCGCGTTTTCTCGCTCTGGAGCACTTCGAATTCTCGAGCCCGGGTCATCTGGGCGCGATCGTAGCGAGAGCGGCGAGACCTCTGTCAGGGCTGGGTTCTGAGCGTCGAGCTGTCGGAGGCATACTTCCTGTATGTCGAGGACAGCGAGGCGTGAAGAGCACAGCCCTGGCTGGCGGATCGTCGGTCGCAGTAGGTCGCGACTGGATGGCCCGGGCTATCCGTGTTCGGTGCGGGCGATGATCTCGTCCTGCAGCGCCTCGGAGAGGTCGCAGAAGTAGTCCGAGTAGCCGGCGACACGGACGATGAGCCCCCGGTAGGCCTCTGGGTCGGCCTGGGCCTTGCGTAGGGTCTCGGCGGTGACGACGTTGAACTGGACGTGGTGGCCGTCGGCCTTGAAATACGTGCGCACCAGCTGTGCGAGCCGGCCGATGCCCTCTTCGCCCTCCAGCAGCGACGGGGAGAACTTCATGTTGAGCAGCGTGCCGCCGGTCTTGACGTGGTCCATCTTGGCGGCCGAGCGGAACACCGCGGTGGGGCCGCGGCGGTCGGCGCCCTGCACCGGCGAGATCCCCTCGGAGAGCGGCATCCCTGCCCGCCGGCCGTCCGGCGTCGCGCCGCACACCGAGCCGAAGTAGACGTGGCAGGTGGTCGGAAGCATCTCCAGGCGGTGCACCCCGCCGCGCGCGTCGGGACGGCCGTCAATGAGCTCGAAGGCGGCGTCGAATACCCGGCGCATGAGGTCGTCGGCCCCGTCGTCGTCATTGCCGTACTTGGGCATACGGTTGACCAGCCGGGCTCGCAGCGTGTCGGCGCCTTCGAAGTCGGCGTCGAGCGCCGCGACCAGGTCGGCGAGGGGCATTGCGCCGTTTGTGAAGACGTGCGTGCGGATGGCGGCCAGTGCGTCGGTGATGGTGCCGATTCCCACCGCCTGGATGAAGGTGTTGTTGTAGCGGGCGCCGCCAGCGTTGTAGTCGCGGCCGTGGGCGATGCAGTCGTCGATGAGGACGGAGAGGAATGGCGCCGGCATGTCGGTGGCGTAGAGACGCCCGACCAGCAGGTTGCCGCGGATCTTGACCTCCAGGAGGTGGGCGAGCTGGCGCTGGAACGCCTCGAAGAGGTCGTCGAAGGTGGCGAAGGATGCGGGGTCGCCGGTGGCGGGTCCCAGGCGCACGCCGGTGCGGGGGTCGACGCCGTCGTGGAGTGCCAGCTCGAGTACCTTCACCAGGTTGAAGTAGCCCGTGAGGATGTACGCCTCCTTGCCGAAGGCGCCGACCTCGACGCATCCCGAGCAGCCGCCGGCGCGGGCGTCCTCGAGGCTCTTCCCCTGCCGCAGCTGCTCCTCCACCACCGTGTCGGCGTTGAACAGCGAGGGGAAGCCGTAGCCCCGGCGCACCACCCGCAGCGCGTGAGCGAGCAGCGCATCGGGGGTCTTGCGCGACACCTGCACGTTGGAGGACGGCTGCAGCAGGTGCATGTCCTCGATGATGTCCAGGAGCAGGTGCGAGACCTCGTTGGAGCCGTCGGAGCCGTCGGCGAGGAGCCCGCCGACGTTGATATTGGCGAAATCGGTGTAGGTCCCGCTCTCGGCGGCGGTGACGCCGACCTTGGGCGGTGCCGGGTGGTTGTTGAACTTCACGAAGAAGCACTCCAGGAGCTCGCGCGCCGAGGCCTCGTCGAGGGTGCCGCCGGACAGTCCCTTCCGGTAGAACGGCAGCAGGTGCTGGTCCAGGTGGCCGGGGTTGAAGGCGTCCCAGCCGTTGAGCTCGGTGATCACGCCGAGGTGGCAGAACCAGTACGACTGCAGCGCCTCCCAGAAGTCGCGCGGCGCGTGTGCCGGGACGTGACGGCAGACGGCGGCAATTCGCTCGAGCTCGGCGCGCCGTACCGGGTCGGCGGTCTCCGCGGCCCGCTGCTCGGCGAGATCGGCGTGGCGCCCGGCGAAGAGGATCGCCGCGTCGCAGGCGATGGCCATGGCGGTGAGTGCCTCGCGCTTGTCGAGCGCCTCCGCATCTGCGCCGAAATCGAGAGCGGCCAGCCCACGCTCGATGTCGGCCTTGAAGTCGAGCAGCCCGCGCGAGTAGATCTTGCCGTCGAGCACGGTGTGCCCCGGCGCGCGCTGCTCCATGAACTCGGTGAAGACGCCGGCATTGTAGGCGGCGTGCCACTCCGCCGGCAGGTGGGCCATCATGCGGTCGCGCAGCGACCGGCCGCGCCAGTACGGGATGATCGTCGTCTCGTAGGCCCGGAGGCACTCGTCGGGCACCCGGTAGGAGGTCTTGGGCCGCGAGTCGAGGATGCGGAGGTCCTCCAGGCTGTGGCAGGTGAGCTCCGGGTAGGTCGGCGTCGCCTTCGGGCACGGCCCGCGCTCGCCGACGATGAGCTCGCAGTCGCCGATCCAGATCGTCTTGTGCCGGCAGAGATTCTCGAATGCTCTAGCGCGCATCACGGGGGCCGACCAGCGGCCGAGGTTCTCCTGGTAGAAGCGTGTCATCAACTCGGCGCGCTCGCACGAGATCGACGGCACTGTCTCCAGGCTCTCCTGCCGCAGCCGCATGGTCCGTTCGTTCATGACGTCACCCTCCGATGACGGCCTGGATGCCGCCTTCCGTGAACAGCGCAGCGACCTCGCGCATCCGCTCCGGCGACGGCTGCGGCACGGGCGCCAGGCCGTCCTCACGTCCGAGACGCGCCGCCTTGCCTGTGCCCGTGCGGTGGTAGGGCAGCAGGCTCACCCGCTCGACCGCCGGCAGCGCCGACGCGAGGGAAGCAACCGCGCGCAGGTTGGCGGGGTCGTCGTTGACGCCGGGAATCACCGGGATGCGCAACCAGATCCGCACCCCGAGCCGCGACGCCGCTTCGAGGTTCGCGACGATCGGGTCCAGGGCTACGCCGGTGAGCTCCCGGTGGCGCTCCGCGTCGAGGTGCTTGAGATCCCACAGCAGCAGATCCGTCCGCTCCGCTATCGCCGCTGCCACTTCCCGGGAGGCGAACCCGCAGGTGTCCACGGCGGTGTGGATCCCTTCCCGCCGGCAGGCCTCGAGGTTGGCGGAGAGGAAGGCGGGCTGAAACAGCGGCTCGCCTCCCGAGAAGGTCACGCCACCCCCGGTGGTGTCGTAGGCGAGCCGGTCGCGCAGCACCTCGGCGAGCACCTCGGGAACCGTCCACTCCCGGCCAACGGTTTGGCGCGCCTCGGCCGGGCAGGCGTCGAAGCAGCGGCCGCAGGCGAGGCAGTCCCGGTCGCCCACCGCCTCTCCGGAGGATAGGGGACCGGCAGGCCTCGGGCAGGCGTCCGCGCAGGAGCCGCAGCCCAGGCAGCGCGCTGCGTTGACGATCACCTGCGCCCGCGGTGCGATGCCCTCCGGATTGTGGCACCACGGACAGCGCAGCGGACATCCCTTGAGGAAGACGGTGGTGCGGACTCCGGGGCCGTCGTGGAACGACGCCCTCTGGACGTTGAAGACGACGCCGCGAGGAACCTGAGCAGACCCGATGGACACATGCTCTCCCGCCTTGCATTCTACGCCGGGTGCGGTGGCCCGTCTTGCTTCTGTGTCCTTCTGTGCCTGGCTTGAAGTATCGAAGCAACTCACTCAGTAGGTTCGCCGGTGCGGGCGACCCGCCTTCCGCATGAACCCGTTCCAGCCCGTGAATGCCGGCTGCAGGCCGTAGGTGGCCGTTGTGGGCCATGAGCGCCCTGCGGCGGGTGCTCTGCGGCTCCGGCGGCCGTGCGGGCGCCGGAGCTAGGTGCTCGCTAATCCCAGGCTCTGGGCCGCTGACGCAAGGGCTTTGTCCAGGCTCCAGAGCCCGGTGCCCTGCAGCCGCGACGACGCCAGGAGGTTGATGTCGACCCAACCAAGGCCCCGTCCGTAGAGCTTCTCGGCTTCCAGGAACCGGAGCGCCTCGTCGTGCTCGACCTCCGGCACTATCGGCAGCGCCCACAGCAGTCCCAGGATCTCCACGCGGTTTCGAAGGTTTCCGCACGCCAGCTCGCCGACGACGTACGGGTGGATCGCCACGGCGCCTTTGTTCAAGAGCTCGACCAGAGGTGCATTCGTTCGCCGGAGGTGATCGATCCACACCGATGTGTCGGCCAGGACGCTCAAGAGGCACTCCTGCGTCGCGGGATCGGCTGAAGGTCGTTTTCGGTGCCGCCAAGACGCGCCAGCCTGCGGGCGCTCTCGAGCGCGATCAGTGCCTCGAGCCCGAGACGTACAAGAGAGGTCTTCTCCTGCACGCCGGTCAGCTTGGATGCGCGCTCCAGGAGGTCATCGTTGATGTTCAGTGTAGTTCTCATGCATATTAATATGCATGAAATATACATACGTGTCAAGGGACAAAACGTGGCTCCAAGCGACGTGGGAGAGGTTCTGCGTGGCTCCGACGAGCGTCCGGGGAATCTCCCCATGTCATCCGGAGAAGGCTGCGTTCAGCGGGGCGTGCCATGCTTCGATGGTTATCCTGGAGCGCGCTCTCATTCTCGGACTGTCGGGGGAAAACCTCGAGCTTGGCAACCCACGGGGAGCGTGTTCGCCCGTGTGCCGGAGCCACACAGAACGGTGCCCTCCACGCGACCCCTTTCTCTGCGGCGATTGTGTTGCTCGTCACACGCCCGCGAGCGTGTTGCTGGCGTGTCGCCGAATATGACGGCGATTGGCCCTCTCGCATCCCCTTGGGGCTTGACACGACCCCCCTTGTCACTTCATTATTGAGTGGTCAGAAGTGGCTCAAAATGGCCTGAAGTGGTTTAGGGGTTCCGATCGCGCCCGACCATGGAGGCCGAGGGGGTACGGTGGAGCGCTTTCGTGGGGGTTTTCCGGCGACGGTCGACGCGAAGGGACGCGTCAAGCTGCCGGCGAGGCTCCGCGAGCAGCTCGAGGCCGGGTTTGGCCGCGAGGTGTACGTTTGCTCGTTCTTCCCCCATGAGCTGCGGCTGTACCCCCTGGTCGTCTGGGAGGTGGTCGAGGAGAGGCTGCTGGCAAAGCCGGGGATGAAGCCGGCCGTTCTCAAGCTCGTGGAGCGTGTGAACTACGGCCAGCAGGTGGACATGGACGACCAGGGGCGGGTGCTGATCCCGGCCCTGCTGCGCGAGATGGTGGACGTTGATGGAGAGGTGGTGGTGTCGGGACGCATTAACCACCTCGCGGTAACCCGGCGCGAACGGGCGGCCTCCATGCTCGAGCAGGCTTCGCTCACGGATGACGAGCTCGAAGAGCTGGCACAGTTGGAGCTGTGATGGAGGGGGGACATGGGCATTCTTCACGAGCCCGTGCTGTGCGACCATGTTGTCGCCCTCCTCACCCCTGTCGCCCCGGGCCTGGTGGTCGACGCCACAGTGGGCCTCGGTGGCCATGCGACCGCGCTGCTGGCGGTCGGGACCGGCATCCGTCTTCTCGGTCTCGATCGTGACCCGCGCGCCCTCGAGCTGGCGCGCGAGCGACTCCTGCCCTTTGCCGACCGGATCCGTCTCGTCGAGAGCCCGTTCTCGCGCGTGTCCGACGTGCTGGCGGAGCTGGGCGAGGAGGCGCCGTGCGCCATCCTGGCGGACCTCGGGTGCTCGTCGCTGCAGCTGGACTCGGCGGAGCGCGGCTTTTCGTTTCTCGCTGACGGGCCCCTCGACATGCGCATGGGCGCCACGGGTGCGACGGCAGCAGAGCTGGTCAATACCGCCGACGAGGGGGAGCTGATGCGGATCTTGTGGAGGTACGGGGAGGAGCGTCGGTCGAGGGCAATCGCCCGTGCTATCGTCGCGCGCCGACGGCGCGCGCCCCTCGGATCGACCCGCGACCTCGTGCAGGTCGTGATTGGAGTTCTCGGCCGCGGCCGAAGAGGGCGGGTGCATCCGGCGACCCGGACCTTCCAGGCGCTACGTATCGCGGTCAACGACGAGCTCGGCGAGCTGGAGAGGTTCCTCGAGCCGGCGGCCGAGGCGCTGCGGCCCGGCGGGCGCCTGGCTGTTATCAGCTTCCACTCTCTCGAGGACCGGATCGTGAAGCACACCATGCGCCGACTCGAGGGACGGTGCACGTGTCCACCGGACCTGCCTGCCTGCTCCTGCGGCGCACGGCGCGTTCTGCGGCGGCTGGGCGCGAAGCCGATCCGGCCGGATGAGGCGGAGGTGCGCGCCAACCCCCGTGCGCGGTCGGCGCGCCTCAGGGTCGCGGAGCGGGTGGAGGAGCAGCCGTGATCGAGCTTCCGATCTCGCGCCCATCGAACCGTTACCTGGTACGGCAGCGCGACCGCCGGTGGCTCCATGTCCTGGGCGGAACCCTGCTCCTTGCAGGCGCGCTGGTGGCGGTGTTGTTCGCGGTGGGATGGCCTCGCTTGAAGGCGACCTCGATCCACTACAACCTGATCCGTCTACGCGCCGAGGTCGAGCACCTGCAGCGGGTCGAGCGCGTGCTCGAGTTCGAGGTCGAGCGCGAGCGGGACCCCGCGCTGCTGGCGCAACGGGCCAGGGCGATCGGTCTTGTGCCACCGAGCCCGGGTGAGGCGCAAGTGCTGGCGCCGCAGGAGGCGTCCAGGTGAAGCCGCGGCGGCTGACTCTGGTGACCGTCGTGCTCGCGTTGGCGGGAGTAGGGGTCGCGGCGCGCGCGGCCCAGGTGATGGTCCTCGAGCATGGCAGGTACGAGCGGCTCGCGAAACGACAGCAACGGAGAACCATCACGGTTCCGAGCTTGCGGGGCGAGATCAGGACGGCCGATGGCTACCTTCTGGCGACCAGCGCCAGCCGGGTCGCCGTCCAAGTCGACACCCATGCCCTCCAGTATCCCCAGCTGTTCGCCGGGGCGGCGGCGCCGATCCTCGATCTGCCCGCGGCCGGAATCGAGAGGCGACTGGAAACGGGCCCACGCGCGCTGTGGCTGGCCCAGCGGGTAGAGCGGAAGACCGGTGAGGCGCTGCGCCAGCTGGCGCCCGGCGCCGTGATCCTGGTTCCGGACAGCGAGCGTCTTTACCCTCTGCACAGGCTGGCGGCGGCGGTTGTGGGGTTCACTGGGCGAGAGGAGCTGCGGACAGTGGGGCGGTTCGGGATCGAGCAATCGTACGAAACATTGCTCGCCGGCGAGCCGGGGCGCTACCTCGCGGTCCGAGACGCCGAGCAGCGGCAGGTGCGGCTGCGGCGCCTCCAACGCGGCCGGCCCGGGTTCGATCTCGAGCTGACCCTCAACGCTCGCCTGCAGGCCGCCTGCGAGGCGGTGCTGAGAAGCACGGTGACGTCGACTGCCGCAAAGGGAGCCGCCGCGGTCGTTCTCGACCCTGCGACGGGAGACATCCTTGCGCTTGCCTCCGTACCTTCATTCGACCCCCAGGACCCGGCCGGCTCGCCGTCTCGGTGTTGGCGGCTGCGGCCGGTGCAGGACGCCTATGAGCCGGGGTCGACAGTCAAACCGCTGGTGGCGGCGGCGGCCCTGGCGGCGGGAGCGGTAAGGCGGGGCGAGCGGTTCGACTGCACGCAACGCGGGATCTCGGTCGCAGGACACTGGATCCACGATCATGCCGATCCGGGTCGCTACACGCTCGACGAGATCATTACGCACTCTTCGAACGCCGGCATGGTGGAGGTCGCCCAGCGCCTCGATCCCGAACTGCTGTGGCGGACGTTTGTTGCGTTCGGGCTCGGGCGTGCGCCGCGAATCGGTCTCGCAGGGGAGGCGTCGGGCCTGCTGCTACCGGTGTCGAGCTGGTCCCGCCTCAGCCCAGCCGGGGTTTCCCTCGGTCAGGAGCTCACCGTCAGCCCGCTCCAGATGGCCTTGGCCTACGCAGCCATCGCCAACGGCGGCTGGTTGCCGCGACCCCGCCTGGTGCAGCGGGCGACGGGTGGGCTCGACGTGACGAGCGGTGACCCGGGGTGGCGCGCGCGGGTGCTCGATGATGCCCTTGCCGAGCGCCTGCAGCACATGCTCGAGCAGGTCGTCGAGCAGGGGACCGGGACCGAAGCGGCGGTCGATGGCTACCGGGTGGCCGGCAAGACCGGAACCGCGCAGCGGGCGACGAACGGCCAGTTCGACGACAAGCACCACGTGGCGTGGTTCGCGGGCTTCCTGCCGTTGCCGCGGCCACGGGCGGTGATTGTCGTGGCGGTCGACGAGCCGAGCCGGGACTACTGGGCGTCCTCGGTGGCGGCGCCCTGCTTCCGCAGCATCGCGGAAGAGGTCTTGCGGCTGCTCGTGATACCGCCTGCCGGCGGCCGTGTGCAGGTGGCACGAGCCGGCAGAGCGCGCTCGGAGGCGGTGCTGTGAGACTCGCCGATCTCGTGTCGCGTCTCGGCCAGGTCGCCGCCGCCGGTGATCTCTCGGACCGGGTCGACGGGATTATCCACGACTCGCGTCGGGTGCGTCCGAGGTGGATCTTCGCGGCCTTCCCGGGTGCAGTTACCCACGGCCTCGAGTACTTGGAGGAAGCGCGGCAGAGGGGTGCCGCGGCCGTCCTCACCGACCGGCCGGCCCCGCACGGCGAGACCTTGCCGTGGCTGATGAGCGCCGTACCGCGCCGCCATGCGGCGGTCGCTGCATGGGCGCTTGCCGGTGACCCGCAGCGACGTCTGACGATGGTGGGGGTCACCGGTACCAATGGCAAGAGTACGGTGGTCCATCTGCTGTCAGAGATCCTGCAGGCGGCCGGACGCGAGACGGGGGTGTTCGGTACGCTTGCCTATCGGGTGCCGGGTGGCGAGATCCCGGCCGAGCGCACCACCCCCGAGGCGGCCGACCTGGCACCGCTGCTGAGGCAGCTGGTGGACTGCGGGGGCGAAGCGGCGGTGATGGAGGTATCGTCACACGCGATTGCGCTCGAGCGCGTTGCGGGCCTCGAGTACGACGTCGCAGTGCTGACCAACCTGTCGCGGGACCACCTCGACTTCCACCACGATATGGAGTCGTACTTCGCGACCAAGAGGTGGCTCTTCACCGATGGCCTGGCGGCGGACGGACGTCGAGTGCTGCCGCTCGACGAACCGTGCGGAACGAGGCTTCTGGCGAGCCAACGGCCGGGAGACGTTACCTATGGCCTCGCCGGGGGCGACGTTCACGCCATCGAGCCGCGGTTCGACCTCGACGGGACCAGGTTCGGGCTCGCCATCGCGGGCGGGCTCTCAGAGGTGCGCTTACCATTGATCGGCGAGCACAACCTGCGCAATGGGCTCGCCGCCGCCGCTGCCGCACACGCCGTCGGCGTACCGCTTGGGCCGATCGCGCAGGTCCTGAATGCGGCCAGACCGCTGCCGGGACGACTCGAGCGGGTGGCGGCAGAGCTAGCCTTTCCCGTCTTCGTCGACTACGCTCACACACCCGACGGGCTGACCGCTGTGCTGCGATCGCTACGCCGGGTCAGCGAGGGGCGGCTGTTGGTTGTGTTCGGTGCGGGCGGCGACCGTGATCCGGGCAAGCGGGAGCCGATGGGACGGGCCGTGGGCGAGCTCGCAGACGTCGCCATCGTCACCTCCGACAACCCGCGCTCCGAGGATCCGGAGGTGATCGCTGCGGCTGTGGCGGCCGGCGTGCGTGCAGCCGGTGCCGAACCACGAGTGGTGCTCGACCGTCGCCACGCGATCGCGGTTGCGCTCGATCTGGCCGACGAGCACTCGCTGGTCGTGATCGCCGGCAAGGGGCACGAGGCAGAGCAGGTCATCGGTGGGCGGCGTCTGCCATTCTCGGACCGGGAAGTGGTGAGCGAGCTCGCCGGGAGGTTGGCATGCGGATGACCGCCGGCGAGGTGGCCCGCGTTGTCGGCGGGCTTGTCGAGGGAGACCCCGGAGCCGTGCTTACGGGAGCCGAGGTCGACTCACGGCGGTTGCGCGAAGGCGACCTGTTCGTGGCCCTCGAGGGCGAGGCGAAGGACGGTCACGAGTTCGTGGCGAGCGCGCTGCAACTTGCTGCGGCAGCCCTGGTTCGTAGCGAACGGCAGCTGGCACCGCCACCACCGGGTCGCGCGCTGATCCGGGTCGAGGAGCCGCTCGCCGGCTATCACGTGCTGGCAACCCTCGAACGCCGGCGGCGGACCTGGCAGATCGTTGGCATCACCGGCTCGGTCGGCAAGACCACAACCAAGGAGTTCCTCGGCAGCCTCCTCTCCTCCCGCTTTCGTACCGGAATCTCAGCGGGCAACCGCAACTCGACGCTGGGCTTACCGGCACAGCTTATCAACCAGTCCGAGGACGCCGAGCTCTTCGTTGCCGAGATGGGAATGAGCCATCCAGGTGAGCTCGACATCCTCGGGCGCATCGTCCGCCCTGACGTTCTCCTCTACACCCGCCTCGCACTGGCGCATACCGAGTTCCTCTCTGACATGGAGACGCTGGTCAGCGCCAAGGCGGAGCTCCTGCCGTACCTCAACCCCTCCGGCTGCCTGATCATCAACGACGATGATCCATACCAGGCCGGCTTCGCCGAGCTTTCCCCGGCGACGATGGTGTCTTACGGCAGGACTGCGTCGGCGGTGCGCATCGAGTCGCTGGACGATCTGGGGCTGCTCGGGACCAGGTTTCGACTCGTAATCAACGATGAGAGCGCGGACGTGGAGCTGGCGGTTCCGGGCCGACACCAGGCCGAGAACCTCCTTGCAGCCGCCGCCGTGGCTGCAACTCTGGGTATCTCCGTTGAGGAGATTGCAGCCACTGCGGCCACTCTCGATGCGGCGGAGCATCGCGGCCGGCTGTTCCGTACGCCGGGGGGGGTCACGGTGGTGGACGACAGCTACAACGCGTCGCCGCTGGCGGTGCGTCGGCTGCTGTTCCTGTTAGCGAAGGCTCCCGGGCGGCGGGTCGCGGTGCTCGGAGAGATGTACGAGCTCGGTGAGCAGTCGGCCTCCGCCCATGCGGAGATCGGACACGAGGCCGCACACAGCTGCGACGTGCTGATCGCTGTCGGGAAGGAGGACGCCGCGTGCCTCGCCGAGGCTGCCCTGGATGCCGGCATGGAGGCGCCGCTGATCCACCTGATCGAGAATGCGGAGGCGGCCACGCAGCGGTTGATCCGGGTTGTTGAGCCAGGCGACGTGGTTCTGATCAAGGGCTCGCGAGGGGTCGGCCTCGACTGCACCGTCGCCGCATTGCTGGAGGAGGGCGCCTGATGCTGTACTGGCTCCTCTTCCCGCTCAAGGATCTGTGGATCGGCTTCAACGTTTTCCGATACATCACCTTCCGCACCGGTCTGGCGATCGCTTCGGCGTTCTTCATCAGCCTGCTCCTCGGCCCGCTGGTGATCAGGCGGCTGGCGGCCCTACAGATCCGGCAGACGATCCGCCAGGAGGGCCCGGAGCGGCACCTCGCCAAGGCGGGAACCCCAACCATGGGAGGGGTTCTGATCGTCGGAGCGTTTACGATCGCGACGTTGCTGTGGGCGGATCTCACCAACCCCTACCTGTGGACGGTGGTTCTCGTCACCCTGGCGTACGCGGGGGTCGGCCTTGCCGACGACTGGATGAAGGTGCGGCACCATCGCAGCCTCGGGCTCAGCGCGAGGCAGAAGCTCCTCCTGCAGGCTGTGATCGGCCTCGCCGCGGGTTACGCGGTGCGCACCTTGGCTGCGCCGGCTCCGCACGCAGGTGCGCTGGCGTTGCCGTTTTTCAAGGACGTGCTGCTGCCGCTGGGGATCCTGTACTTTCCCTTCGTGATGGTCGTCCTGATCGGGGCCTCCAACGCCGTCAACCTCACGGATGGGCTCGACGGTCTCGCTATCGGTTCGATGGCCATCGCCATCGCGACCTACACCGTGTTCGTGTACATCGCGGGCCACTCGCGCATTGCCGATTACCTGCGCATCGTGTCGGTCTCGGGCGCGGGCGAGGTGACCGTTTTCACCGGCGCCGTGGTCGGTGCGGCGTTGGGTTTCTTGTGGTTCAATTGCCATCCGGCGCAGGTATTCATGGGTGACGTGGGCTCCCTCGGCCTCGGCGGCGCGATCGGCATCGTGGCCGTGGTTGCCAAACAGGAGCTACTGCTGATTGTCGTTGGCGGACTGTTTGTGGTCGAGGCGCTGTCCGTTCTCATCCAGGTGGGCTCCTACCGGCTGCGCGGCAAGCGGGTCTTTCGCATGGCTCCGTTGCACCACCATTTCGAGCTCAAGGGCTGGGACGAAACCCAGGTAGTCGTACGGTTCTGGATCGTTGGCGTGGTGTTCGCTCTGGCCGGGCTCGCCACCCTGAAGCTGAGGTGAGCGTGAGGCACCGTCCCCCTTACCGCGTGTTGGTTGTCGGCCTGGGCGCCTCGGGCCAGGCGGCGGCCCGCCTCGCGGCAGCCGAAGGAGCGATGGTGAGGGTCACGGACCAACGTTCCCCAACCGAGCTCGCCGATGTTGTCAACGGTATGGAACGGATCGACGGGGCGTTTCTTGGCGGCCATCCGACAGCCTGCCTGGAGGGCATTGACCTGGTGGTGACGAGCCCGGGCGTGGCGCCAACAACCGCGATCCTGTCCGAGGCGAGGAGCCGCGGCATCGAGGTTCTACCGGAGGTCGAGTTTGCCTGGCGGCGGCGGATGGACTCGCCGTTGGCTGCGGTTACCGGCTCCAACGGGAAGAGCACAGTGACGACGCTGATCGCCGACATGCTGGCGGCCTCGGGGACGGCAGCCGTTGCGGGCGGCAACCTCGGCACGCCGGCCTCACAGCTGGTGCTCGATGGAGGATGGAGCCATTGGGTCCTCGAGATCTCGAGCTTCCAGGCGGAGCTCATGGTCGGGCTGCGGCCGGCCGTCGGCGTGCTCCTCAATCTTACCCAGGATCACCTCGAGCGCCACGCGAGCTTCGACGACTACCGGCGGGCCAAGCTGCGGCTCATTGCCCACCAGACCGCTGCCGATGTGGCGGTGCTCAACCTCGACGACCCGGCCCTCGAAGCGGTCGAACCGCTCGCCCGTCGTCTCTGGTTCTCCATTGCCGGCAAGGCGGACGGGTGGCTTGACGGCGACGTGCTTCGCCTGGATCGCGACGAGCTCATACGCACCGACGCCATGGCTCTCGCCGGCCAGCACAACCTGGCCAACGCCCTGGCAGCGGCCCTTGCGGCGCGTGAGCTCGGCGCCACCGTGCAAGCGGCAGCGGCGACGCTCGCCAGCTTCCGGGGCCTGCCGCACCGCCACGCCACGGTCCACGAGGCCGGCGGCGTGCGCTGGGTCGATGACAGCAAGGCAACCAACGTCGGCGCCACACAGGCGGCTCTCGCGGGCTATGACGAGAAGAGCGTGCACCTGATCCTGGGCGGGCTCGGCAAGGGACAGGACTTCGGGCCGTTGGCCCCTGGGGTCGAGCGCGCCGCGCGGGCGGTGTACCTCATCGGTGCCGACGCGCAACGGATTGCCGCGGCGCTCGCCAATGCGGCGCCGCTCGAGCTGTGCGGTACCCTCGACGAAGCGGTGGCACGAGCCCGCCGGGCGGCACGTTCTGGAGAGATCGTGCTGCTGGCGCCGGCCTGCGCCTCCTACGATCAGTTCGCGAGCTACGCGGCACGCGGAGACGCTTTTGCGGAGATGGCTCGCGGGAAGGAGGTCGGATGCCGCTGAAGCAGCGCTTCGACCGCCTCCTGCTCACGGCCGCCGTGGTCGAGACCGTGCTCGGGCTGGCCCTGGTCGCGTCGGCGTCGTGGCTCATCGCCGTCGAGCGGTACCATCGTCCCGGGACGTACTTTCTAACCTGGCAGGCGGCGGCAGCGATGGTCGGGATGGCGGCGCTGGTCGCGGCGATGCACGTTCGCCTCGAGCTGCTCGAGGACGAACGGCTGGGATGGGCGCTGGTCGCGGGATCGTGCCTACTGCTCGTGGGCGCGCTCGCCCAGGCGCCGGTGGCCCACGCCCACCGCTGGATCGGAATCGGCGGGCTGTCGGTGCAGCCTTCGGTGCTGGCGAGAGTGGCGGTGATCGTGTTCGCATCGGTGCAGCTGCCGCGCCTGGCTGATGAGGGTTGGCGGCCGCGACGGCTGATGCTCATCGGCAGCAGTCTCGTCATCACTGCCGCCTTGATCGTCCTCGAGCCGGATCTCGGCTCCTCCGTGCTGCTGCTTGCCGTCGTCGCCGCAATGGCGGTGGTTGCCGGCATGCCGGCGCGCCTGATGGCGGCGCCGGCGGTGGCCGGGCTGGCCGCAGTCGTCGTCGCGGTCGCCACGTCGCCGTACCGGTTGGCTCGGGTCCGCGCGTTCTTCGATCCCGAGGCGGCGAGTGCGGCCGCCTGGCAGACGCGACAGAGCCTCATCGCCATCGGCAGCGGCGGTGTCCTGGGAAGGGGCTACGGCGCCGGTCTGCAGAAGCTGTTCTTCCTGCCCGAGCCGCACACCGACTTCATCTTCGCCATCGTCGGTGAGGAGTTGGGCCTCATCGGCGCCCTCACCCTTCTCCTCCTGGTGGGCGTCATCGCGTGGCGGGGGTTACGCATCGCGCGCCGTCAGGTGCAACCACACCTCGCCCTGCTCGCCTTCGGCCTGACCTTTGCTTTCGCCCTGCAGAGCCTGCTGCACATGTCGGTTTGCCTCGGCCTGGCGCCGCCCAAGGGCATTCCTCTGCCACTCGTCAGCTACGGCAAGACCGATCTCGTGGTCTCCCTCGGCTCGCTGGGTTTGCTGCTGAACCTCTCCCGGGAGGTGGGCCCGTGAGCCGCATGGTGGTGATTGCGGGCGGCGGCACGGGCGGCCACATCTTCCCGGGGTTGGCGGTGGCGGAGCAGCTGCAGACGATGGGGGTTTCCGTGCACTGGCTGGGCGCCCGCCGCGGTCTCGAGGCGGAGCTGGTCGGTCAGCGCGGCCTGCCGCTGACCCTGGTGGAGATCGAAGGCATTCATGCTCGCGAGCCGGCGGCGGTGGTGCGCGCCCTCTTCGCACTGCCGTCTGCGATCGGCGGAGCCTTGCGCGCGCTGCTGCGCCTGCGGCCGATGTCGGTGCTCGGCGTCGGCGGGTACGCCTCAGCCGCGGGAGTCCTCGGCGGGGGTATGCTCGGGATACCGTGGGTGCTGCAGGAGCAGAACGCGATTCCGGGGTGGACGAACCGGCTGCTGGCGCCGTGGGCCGACCTCATCTGCTGCGGCTTTGCCGATGCCGTCGCCGAGTTTCCATCGCTCGACGCGGAGTGGACGGGCAATCCGGTACGTTCACAGTTCTTCGACACCGAGGAGCCTGCCGTGCACGAGCCGCCGCACCTGTTGATTCTCGGCGGCAGCCAGGGCTCGCTGTTTATCAACCGCGTGCTGCCGCGCGCGCTGGCCGAGCTTGCGAGGGCCGGCATCAGACCGAAGGTGCTGCACCAGGCGGGCGTGCGGTGGGCGGAGGTCGTGCGCACGGCGTACGCGGACCTGCACTTCGAGGCCGAGGTGCGCGCGTTTCTCGCCGAGCCGTGGACCGCGTTCGCCGACGCGGATCTGATCGTTGCACGTTCCGGCGCCCTCACCGTGGCCGAGCTGGCGGCCGCCGGTCGTGCAGCGCTTCTGATTCCCTTCGCGGCGGCTGCGGGCAACCATCAGGAGCACAACGCCCGCTCGCTGGCGCGCGCTGGCGGCGCGGTGGTGCTGCTCGAGCGCGACGCGACGCCGGCACGGGTTGCCGCCGTGTTGGGAGGGCTCATCGCCGAGCCCGGGCGGCTCGGCGCGATGGCCGAGAGCACGCGATCGTTCGCGTTGCCGGATGCGGCGCGCCGGATCGCCGAGCGGCTGGTTTCCGTGGGGGGTGGGACGTGAGGCTCGGCGGCGTAAGGCACCTGCACTTCATGGGGATCGGTGGGGCCGGAATGAGTGCGCTCGCAGAGCTCGCACTGGCCGAGGGTCTGGAGGTGAGCGGCTGCGACCTTCAGTCCACCGATCGGATACAGGCGCTCGAGCGGCTGGGAGCTCGGGTTGCGGTGGGCCACGATCCCCGGCACCTGGACGGCGCCGACGCGCTGGTGGTGACATCGGCCGTCGTTGGCGATCAGCCCGAAGTGAACGAGGCTCGGCGGCTCGGTGTGGCGGTCGTGCGTCGGGCCACGCTCCTCGGTGAGGCCATGCGCGGCCACCTGGGAGTCGCTGTCGCCGGCAGCCACGGCAAGACCACGACCTCGGCCCTGATTGGCTTCGTCCTGACGAGGGCCGGTTGCGATCCGACGGTCGTCATCGGCGGTCGCGCCGCCTACCTTGAGGGTCACAGCCGTCGTGGCCGGGGCGAGCTGATGGTGTGCGAGGCGGACGAGTACGACCGCTCGTTCCTCGAGCTGGCGCCGGCCTGGGTCGTTGTCACCAACATAGAGGCAGAGCACCTCGACACCTATGGCACCGTGGACGCGCTCGAGGGGGCGTTTGCCGAGCTCGCTGGACGGGTGCCGTTCTACGGTGCGCTGATCGCGTGCATCGATGATCCGGGCGCCGCCCGCGTGGCGGCCGTTCATCGGGGACGCGTCGTGACGTACGGTACCGGGCCCGCAGCGCATCTGCGCGCCGAGGATCTGCGAACCACGGCCGCCGGGAGCCTGTTCACGGTTCGCTGCGACGGCGAGCCCATCGGCGACGTCGAGCTCGGTCTGCCAGGGCTGCACAACGTTCGCAACGCGCTGGCCGCGATCGCGGTCGGCATCGAGGTCGGTCTCAAGATCGAAGATATGGCGCCTGCTCTGGCCGTCTTCGACGGCGTTGAGCGTCGTTTCCAGCTGCTCGGCGACCGCGATGGCGTGACGGTGGTGGATGACTACGCCCATCACCCGACCGAGATCCGCGCGCTGCTGGCCGCGGCACGCCAGCGGTTTCCCGAGCGGCGTCTGGTGGTTGCGTTCCAGCCACACCTGTACAGCCGTACGGAGCGCTTCGCGCTCGAGCTCGGCGCCGCCCTCGCCGGTGCCGACAGCACGATCGTGCTGCCGATCTACGCCGCACGCGAACGGCCGCTGCCAGGAGTTGCCGCGAGACTCGTGGTTGAAGCGGTGCAGAACTGCGGCGGCGTGGCAATATCGGTTTCCTCGCTCGAGGACGCGGTTCGGGTGTTGGACGGCGAGCTGCAGCGGGGGGACGTGTTGCTGACGGCCGGGGCCGGCGACATCGACCGTGTCGCCGTGGCGTGGCTCGGAGGTGGCGTGTGAGGGCGTTGCCGCCTCCGTTCCCGGCCGGCCTGCGACGGCCGCGTCCGAGGCGCGCCCGGCTGTGGGTGCGATGGCTGCCGCTGGCGCTGCCGGCCGTGCTCCCACTGGCGTTGCTCTGGCGGGTGGGGACGGTCCAGATCCAAGGCTGTCCTGGCCTTCCGGCCTCGGCGTGCCGTTCGCTCCACGACCTGGTCGGAACCCCTGTTGTGCTACTCCACCTCGACCGTATTCGCGATGATGTCCAGGCGTGGCCGGGAGTGGCGCTGGTCGAGGTCCGCTTCGAGGCGCCGGGTACCTTGTCGGTAACGGCGCATCCTGCGGAGGCGGCCGGCTCGGTTCGGGTAGGCAGGGGGTGGCGGGCCGTCTGCGCCGACGGCCAGGTTGGAGCTGCGCTGACAGCGCCGCAGCCACCGGTCCTGGCTGGCTTCGGTGCCGACCGCGGCAAGCTGGCCTCGGCGCTCGTTGTCGGTCGGCGGCTGGCAAGGCAGACGGGCCTCGTCGTCCGGCGCTTGCGCCGCATCCTTCCCGACGACCTCGAGGTCGTGCTCGCCGACAGCGGCGGGGAGTCGTACACCATCCACGTGGTGCCCGGCGGGAGCAGGGCAGAGCGAGCCTGGTGCGAGCTGCTCCGGACCGGCGGCGCCGGCGCGTGGGCCGACCTGCGTGGAGATTTCCGAATGGTCATTGGGGGTGCTCGATGAGCGACCTCGAGCCCCTGGTCGGTATCGATGTCGGTTCCAGCGCCGTCTCGGTCGTGGTGGCGGTTGATGAGGGTGATGACCTCGTTATCCAGGGGTGCGGCCAGGCCCGGCACGATGCGGCCCGCAAAGGGGTCATCGCCGACCTGGAGGAGGTCGCCGAGGCGGTGCGTGCCGCCGCCGAGGAGGCCGAGGCCATGTCCTCGCTGCCTGTAGAGGAGGCCGTGGCCGGTATCGGCGGGACGCCCATCCAGGGCGCGCGGGCGACAGCATCCGTACCGGTGACCGGGCGCAACCACACGGTGTCCGAGGAGGACCAGCGGCGGGCGCTGGCCGCCTGCGCCCATGTCTCGATACCCCCCGACTACCGGGTTCTCGACATCGTCCCATGCGGCTTTGCGCTCGATGGCCAGGGAGGGCTGGCGCGTCCGCTCGGGATGCCCGGCCGCCGGCTTGACGCCTCGGCGTATGTGCTCTACACGCACAGGACCCACGCCGACACTGTGGAGCAGGCGGTGAACCACGCGGGCGTTGCGGTCAGTCGCCTCGTCCACGAGGCGCTTGCCGCCAGCGAGGCGGTACTCCTGCCGGACGAACGGGATCTGGGCTGCCTACTGCTGGACGTCGGCTACGGCTCCTCCGAGTGGGCCCTGTTTTCAGAGGGCGGCGTGGTCGCGATCGGCGCCACGCCGGTAGCGGGGCGGGTGTTCACCAACGACATTGCGGTCGTGCTGAAGACGACAACCGCGGCCGCGGAGAGTGTGAAGCGGCGGTTCGGCGGCGCTCCCGACAGCGAGAGAATCGATGGCGAGGGTCTCGAGGTGCCGTCACTTGGTGGCGACGGGGTTCTGGTGTACCCAGGGCGTTTCGCCGCCGAGATCGTACACGAGCGGTTGCGCGACCTTCTGATACGGGTCCACAGGGCCCTCCTGGAGGATGGCCTCGATGCGCTGCCGAGGGCCGGCCTGGTATTGACTGGCGGAGGCTCCCTCCTCGAGGGTATGGTGGAGTTGGCTCAAGAGATTTTTGGTGTTCGCGTGCGCGTGGGTGCTTCGCGTACTCTGGCAGGGCTCACCGAGCCCGTTTCCGGTCCCGAGTGGACCGTGGCGTGCGGCCTGGTATTGTCGGAGCACCGGCGGCGCCACGATCAGACGGCATTCCGCCAGAGCGGACAGGCGGGGGTCCTTGCCTGGATCCGCCACGCTCTGGGAGAGTTCTTCGAGCTAGGAGGTGGATCGTGATCGAGTTTGACAACGGTGCGGCGAAAGAGGGTCGGCGGCGCGGGTCGTCAGAGAAGCAGGATGAGGCGATGATCCTGCTCGACGACGGCATCTCGCCCGCCAGAATCAAGGTCATCGGCGTAGGAGGGGGCGGCTGCAACTCGGTGAACCGCATGATCGATGCCGGCCTGGGCGGGGTCGAGTTTATTGCGGCCAACACCGACGTGCAGGCGCTCGGGCACTCGCGGGCCGCGGTCAAGCTGCAGCTCGGCCAGGAGCTGACGCGAGGCCTCGGCGCCGGCGCCAACCCCGAGGTCGGCCGCAACGCCGCTCTCGAGGAGACGGAGCGCATCTTCGATCTCATCGACGGTGCGGACATGGTGTTCATCACCTGTGGGATGGGCGGGGGCACCGGCACCGGGGCAACGCCGATCATCGCCCAGATGGCGGCCGACGCGGGAGCTCTGACGGTGGCGGTGGTGACCAAGCCCTTCAGCTTCGAGGGCTCGAGGCGACGCAAGGTGGCGGAGGAGGGGATCGCCTCGCTGGCGGAGAATGTCGACACGCTCATCACGATCCCCAACGACCGCCTCCTTAAGTTTGTCGAGCGGACGACCAACTTCACGGAGGCGATGCGGATCGCCGATGACGTCCTGCGCCAAGCCGTCCAGGGCATCGCCGACATCATCACAGTGCCGGGCCTCATCAACCGCGATTTTGCGGACGTGCGGACCGTCATGAAGGGGATGGGGCACGCCATCATGGGGATCGGTGTCGCCTCGGGCGAGCACCGTGCGGTGGAAGCCGCACAGCAGGCGATCGCCTCGCCGTTGCTGGAGGAGACTTCCATCGAGGGTGCCCGCGGCGTGCTCATCAACATCTCCGGCGGCGACGACCTGACCCTCAACGAGATCAACGAGGCGGCGGAGATTATCACCGAGGGGACCGACGCCCAGGCGCAGATCCTGTTCGGGGCCGTCATCGATCCCACACTCGAGGATCAGATCCAGGTGACGGTGATTGCCACGGGTTTCCGGGCCGAGCAGGAGTCGGCGCAGATTCCGGCCCAGCAGCCCGACCTCGGCGTCCGGCGAGACGAACTCGAGCCGGGCCAGCGGCGGGGCAGTCGGTTCTTCATTCCGGGCGGCCCGAACCCGCAGTACGGGATCAACCTCGGCGACAAGGATGAGTACGAGATCCCGGCAATCCTGCGCAAGCAGATGGACTGACGTCATGTGGAGGTTCCGGAGAAGCGGGGGACAGATGACTTGAACCTACGGTCGGAGGGAACCGTTTCCCTGTCTGGGTGCCGGCCTGTCGATCCACCTCCCGTCAGGCGGCACCCTTTCTTTTGGTAAAGCCGGTTCCATGTCTTGTGACCATGCTTGACAGCGTCTGTTGACTGGTGGTATCTCTTGATCATGAAAGTGCAAAGATTGGGCATAGTAATCTCAGCTTTGTTGGTCTTGGCGCTGCCCGCGCAGGCGACCGCCCAGGGTCGTGTCCCACTCGACGCCAAGCTTAAGCGCGCACAGGCCAAGCTCGCGAAGGCTCAGAAACTCTTGACGGACGGGAGCTTCGCCCAGGCTGAAAAGGAGTTCCGCGGGGCAATGAAGCTGCGGCCGGAACTGCCCGGGTCGTACCTCGGTATCGGTGCCGCGCTGGTCGGTCAGAAGAAGTTCGCCGAGGCGTTGCCCGTGCTGAACGAGGCGGAAGACAAGTTCGTGGAGTACGAGCGGAAGGTGCAGTCGGCCGAGCTGCAGAGTCAGCAGTGGTCGGGGAACCGGGAGAGCGTTGGCATCACACACGTGACGCCCAGCCGGCCCGGCCAGGACTTTTTGCGCAAGGGTACGCACCGGTCTCTGGTCGATCTGATCCAGGAGCGGCTGGCCGCCGAGCCGGACCTCAGACCGGAGAGGTGGAGCATCGAGGAGCTGTCGGTGATTCCGGCGCAGGTGTTCTACTTCGAGGGCGTTGCCTTCCTTCGCAGCGGTGATCAGACAAAGGGCGTGCGTGCGCTGCGGCAATGTCTGCTGATCGATCCGGGCCACGGCCTGGCTCACTACAACCTGGCGGTTGCGGAGTTCATGGCCGGCCACGTGCCGCAGGCCAAGAAGCATCTTGACGCCGCGGTCGCAGTCGGCGTCAAGGCGAATCCGAGGTTCGTTAGCGACGTCGAGGCCGCAGTCAAGCGCGCCCCGTAGTCCTGACTCGGTCCGTCCACTCGCAAGTTGCCGCGACTGCAGATAGGCAAGCCGAGCCGTGCCCTTCGCCTCCCGCCGGCCTCGCTACGATCGTTCGCGAGCTGTCCGGACGAGCTGCTCCACCAGACGGCGGCAGAAGCCGTCGAAGTCCCCCGACGAGCAGGCAACAACGACGTCGCCGTCCTCGAGGATCGGCAGGACGATGCTCACCGGGTCCTCTCCCTGCTCGGGCAGGCACACGCTCAGGCCCCTGCTCTCCAGGTCGCTGGCGAGGCGGGCGCGGTCGAGGCGGTCCCCGCGCTGCAGGCGCTCGTGGTGGTAGACAGGCGCGATCACGGCCATGTCGGCCCCGCTCAGCGCCTTGACGTAGGCGTCGTGAAACAGGCTTCGGCCGGCCGTCAGAGAGCGTGGCTCGTAGGCGACGAGCAACCGTCGGTCCGGCCAACGGTCGCGCGCTGCGCCGATGGTGGCGGCGACGGCTGTCGGGTGATGGGCAAAGTCATCGACAACCGTGATGCCGTTGACCTCGCCGACGACCTCGAGCCGACGCCTGACGCCCGGGAAACGCGCGAGGGCGGCGAGAGCCTCAGTGGCGGGGACGCCGGCCAGCGTGGCTGCCGCAAACGCCATCGCTGCATTGTGCAGGTTGTAGCGTCCGGCGACAGGGATGCGAAGAGCCAACTCCATGTCCCGCCAACGGAGCAGGGCGCTGCCGCCGTCGGGTCCGGACCTCTCCTGCGAGAGCTGCAGCTCGTGATCCGGCTCCGGGCCGACATGGATCCGCGGCGCGGTGGCGTCGCGGATGGCCTCGAGGGTGACCGAGGAGAACGCGTTGACAACGATCGTCCCGTGCGGTGGCACCTGCGCCGTTCCGGCGCGAAAGCCGGTCAGAACGGCATCGAGCGAGGGGTAGATGTCGGCGTGGTCGAGCTCGACCGGACCGAGCACGAACAGGTTCGGGCGGTAGTGGAGGAACTTCGGGCCGCGGTCGAAGAACGCGGTGTTGTACTCGTCGCCCTCGATGACCATCCACGGCCCCTGCCCGAGCCGGAACGACCTCTGGCTCCAGCTCAGCATGCCGCCGACAAGGAAGGTCGGATCCGTGCCGGAGGCTTCGAGGATCCACGCCAGCATCGCGGAGGTGGTGGTCTTGCCGTGGGTCCCGGCGACCACGATGGCCTCGCGACTCTCCGCCAACAGGTAGTGTGCAACGGCCTCCGCCTGTGCCAGGTAGGGAATGCGGCGACGCAGGACCTCGCGGACCTCGGGGTTGTCGCGCCCGACGGCGTTGCCGATGATGACCCGGTCGACCGAGGTCGGGATGGCGGCGGCGTCGAAGCCCAGACGGACCGGCAGGCCGAGCTCCTCGAGGATGGTGCTCATCGGCGGGTAGAGGTGCGAGTCGACGCCTTCCACCCTGTGACCGGCGAGGTGGAGGAGCCCGGCGAGGGAGGCCATGGCCGTGCCCCCGATGGGGAGCATGTAGAGGTGCTCTCTCCCCTGGTACGGCTCTTGCAAAACTTTCTCCGCGCTGGGGTTGCAGCGGCTACTGCGAACCCCTAAGATGATCTGCGTTCGCGCGGAGGATACCATGAAGGAGGACGCGACATGTTGAAGGTTTTTCGCTACGTGGCACTTGCCGGCTTGCTCGTCGTGCCGTCGCTGGCAGCGGTTGCCCAGGAGGCTCACGCCACGGGGCCGAAGCTCGATGTCCCGCAGAAGGTGAAGGACTTCGGGACCGTCCCGCAAGGGAAGGTCATCGAGGCGACCTTCCAGCTCGCCAATGAAGGGACCGGAACCCTCGAGGTCCGGGCTGTGCGCCCGACCTGCGGCTGCACGGTCGTCGACTTCGACCGCAAGGTGGAGCCCGGCAAGACGGGCCTGGTGAAGGCCAAGGTAGATACCGCCGAGTTCACCGGTCCGATCACCAAGTCGATGCTGGTGATGACCAACGACCCCAACGACCCCACGACCACACTGGTCGTCAAGGCGACGGTGCAACCCTACCTGGAGATCCTGCCGCGGCCGCTGGTTCGCTTCAACGCCATCCAGGGCGAGGCGGCCAGCAACGATGTCACGCTGGTGGCCGACAAGGACCGGGAGTTCAAGGTTACGAAGGTGGAAGCGAACGTCCCCTACCTGACATCTTCGGTAAAGGCGCTCGGCAAGGACGAGCTCGTCCCTGACAAGGGCAAGACGCAGTACGACATCAGCATCAACCTCGCCCCTAACGCTCCTGTCGGCCCCGTCAACGGGATGGTGACGGTGTTCACCGACTACCCGGAGGCGCCACAGGTCAAGGTCAGGGTGTTCGGCGTTGTCCGCGCTCTCGTTCATGTCACGCCGGGCAACATTCAGTTCGGGACCGTGGAGAGCAAGGTCAAGCCGGGCAGGAACGTTTTCGTCGTCAACAACCAGGAAAAGCCGATCCACGTCACCGGTGCCAAGATCGATGACGACGCGTTCACGGTCGGGGTGCTGCCGATCGAGGCGGGCAAGAGGTACCAGATCACCGTAACCGTCAAGGCAGAGGCGCCCGCCGGTCTCCACAAGACGGTTCTGCACATCAATACCGACGACCCGAAGTTCTCGGATCTCCAGGTGCAGGTGGCGGCCAACCTCAAGTGAGCTCCGGCACAGGCGATTCACGAGCGGCTGCAGCGAGATCTGCGAGACGTCGGTCGGAGCCGGGGAGCCGGCGGTGAGCCGCCGGACGGAAGCTCGGCAGCATGTCGATGGCAGCGAGACGCGAGCCGCCTGGTGATGGCTGGTGCATCACTGGTTGCAGTAGATCACGAGTGAGTAAAGCGGTCCACACGGCGGGGTCCTGTCGGGGCCCTGCCGCTGTGCTCTCTGGCGGTGTTCGGTAAGATGGCGCGATGATGGCTGTGAAGGCTCTCGATTGGGACGACGGCGCGCTGCTGTTATTCGACCAGCGGCAGCTGCCGGTGCGCACGGCGTGGGTCCGCTGTACGACCGCAGGCGAGGTTGCTGCGGCCATCGCGCAGCTGGTGGTCCGAGGCGCCCCGGCGATCGGTGTTGCCGCCGCCTACGGCGTCGCCTTGTCGGCTCGGCGCGACCCGGAGCTCGCCAGCTTGGAGGTGGCGGCCAGGGGCCTCGAAGCGGCGCGGCCGACCGCTGTCAACCTGACCTGGGCGGTGCAGCGGCTGCTCGCGCGCCTGCGGGGTGTGCCCGAGCGGGAGCGTGCGGCAGTCGCTCTCGCCGAGGCGCGTGCAATCCAGGCCGAGGACGAGGATGCCTGCCGGCACATGGCGCAGTATGGGGCCGATCTGTTTCCTGACGCCGAGGTCGAAATCCTGACCCACTGCAATACCGGCGCACTCGCTACGGCGGGGATTGGCACAGCCCTCGGCGTGGTCCGGGAGATCGCATCGAGGGGGCGCCTCGGCCGGCTCTGGATGTGCGAGGCGCGGCCGGTACAGCAGGGCGCCCGGCTGACCGCGTGGGAGGCCGAGAGGGAGGGACTGCCGGCGACGTTGATCTGTGACACGGCCGCCGGCGCCGTGCTTTCGCAGCGGCCGATTGCGGCGGTGGTCCTTGGCGCCGATCGAATCGCGGCTGATGGCAGCGCGGCCAACAAGATCGGGACGTATCAGCTGGCGGTACTGGCCGCACGGCACGGCGTCGCGTTCTACGTCGTTGCTCCAACCTCGACCATCGACCTCGATCTGCCCGACGGCAGCTCGATCCCAATCGAGGAACGCGACGCCGACGAGGTCCGGCGGGTGCGCGGTGTGCAGGTGGCGCCGCCGGAGATCGAGGTCTTCAACCCGGCCTTTGACGTCACGCCGCCCGATCTCGTCACCGCCATCGTGACCGAGAAGGGCGTGGCCCGTCCACCGTTTGCTGCGGGGCTCCGTGTCCTGTGTGGGAGGTCGTGAATCATGCGGGCCGGCCGCACGCTGGGGATCGAGACCTCGTGCGACGAGACGTCGGTTGCGGTTCTCGACGGCGACGGCCGTGTCGAGGTGAACCTCCTTTCGAGCCAGGTCGCTGCGCACGCGCCGTTCGGCGGCGTCGTGCCGGAGCTGGCCTCGCGCGAGCACCTGAGGGCCCTGCCCGTGCTGGCCGCCGATGCCCTCCGCCGAGCCGGCGGACCGCCGGAGCTGGTGGCAGTGACCTGTGGCCCCGGTCTGATCGGCGCGCTGCTGGTCGGGGTGCGCTTCGCGTCCGCCTTCGCCTGGGGCCGGCGGCTGCCGCTGGTGGCCGTGGATCACTTGGAGGGGCACCTGGCTTCGCCGTTCCTGAACCTCGAGGGCGGGCCGGCGTCTGAGATGCCGGAGCCGGTGCTGGCGCTTGTCGCCTCAGGCGGTCACTCGAGCTGGTACCTGCTACAGAACAGCCGTGCCGAGCGCTGTTGCCGAACCCGGGACGATGCCGCGGGGGAGGCCTTCGACAAGGTGGCACAGGCGCTGGGGCTGCCCTACCCGGGCGGTCCGGTGGTGGATCGCCTGGCACGGCACGGCGACCCCGGGGCGGTGAAGCTTCCCCGACCGCGCCTCAAGGACAACCCACTCGACTTCTCCTTCTCGGGTCTGAAGTCGGCGACGATTCGGCATATCCGTGCCGCCGGCCTCGAGGGCAACGGCGATCCCGAGCCGTCGCGAGAGGTCCACGATCTTCTGGCCTCTTTCGAGCTGGCGGTTGTCGACCACCTGCTGCAGCCGCTCGAGGAGCTGGCGGCACGCCACCGGCCGCGTCTGCTGACCGCCTCCGGCGGTGTGGCGGCGAACACCCTGCTGCGGCGGCGGCTTGAGCGAGCCGGAAGTGAGTTGGGTGTGGAGGTGTTGCTGCCGCCACGCGCGCTGACAACGGACAATGCGGCGATGATCGCTCGAGCAGGTCAGCTGGCGTTTCTCAGGGGCGAGCGTCACGATCCGCGACGGCTGGACGCGCGCGCGAGCCGCAAATGGCAGCCGCCGGGCATGTGCAGGGCGTCATGAGTACGGCGAGGACTCGCAACTTCTCGATCATTGCTCATATCGACCATGGGAAGTCGACGCTGGCTGATCGCATCCTCGAGCTGACCGGTGCGGTGTCGGCCAGGGACATGAAGGCGCAGCTGCTCGACGACATGGACCTCGAGCGCGAGCGCGGAATCACCATCAAGGCGCACGCGGTGTCGCTGAGCTATCGCGCCAAGGATGGGGAGATCTACACACTGAACCTGATCGACACACCGGGTCACGTTGACTTCTCGTACGAGGTCTCACGCTCTCTGGCGGCGTGTGAGGGCGCGCTGCTCGTCGTGGATGCAACCCAGGGCGTCGAGGCGCAGACGTTGGCGAATGCCTACGTAGCACTCGACAACGATCTCGAGATCATCCCGGTCATCAACAAGATCGATTTGCCGTCGGCGGATCCCGAGCGGGTAGCCGAACAGATCGAACAGGTGGTTGGGCTGCCGGCCGAGGAGGCGTTTCTGGTATCGGCCAAGACCGGAGATGGGGTACCGGCGTTGCTGGAGGCGCTGGTAGCGAAGGTCCCACCCCCGACCGGAGATGAGGATGCCCCTCTCAGCGCGCTGCTGTTCGACGCCTGGTACGATCCCTACCGCGGAGTTTGCTGCCTGATCCGGGTCAAGGAGGGCACGATCCGCCTCAAGCAGAGGATCCGGTTCATGTCCACCGGCTCCACCTTCGACATCGAGGAGCTGGGGCGGTTCGCACCCAAGGCCCAGCCGGCCGATCATCTCGGTCCCGGCTCCGTTGGGTACATGTTCGCGACCATCAAGGAGCTCGACCAGACTCGAGTCGGCGACACCATCACCGACGACCGGCATCCGGCTGCCGCTGCCCTGCCGGGCTTCAAAGAGGCGAAGCCGGTGGTGTTCGCCGGCCTCTTTCCGATCGACTCTGCCGACTACCAGGATCTGCGGGATGCGCTCGACAAGCTGCGGCTCAACGATGCCTCGTTCACGTTCGAGCCGGACACCTCGCAGGCGCTCGGGTTCGGGTTCCGTTGCGGGTACCTCGGGCTCCTGCACATGGAAATCGTTCAGCAGCGCCTGGAGCGGGAGTTCGGGCTCGACCTGATCACCACGGCGCCGAGCGTTCGCTACCGCGTCATCACCACCTCCGGGGAGGAGATCTGGGTCGACAACCCGAAGGACCTGCCGGACGCGGGGCGGATCGATACCATTGCGGAGCCCATGATCGACGCCACGATCCTGACCCGGGACGACGCAGTTGGTCCGATTCTCAAGCTCTGTGAGGACCGTCGTGGGGTCCAGAAGCGCCTCGAGTACGTGGGCCCGCAGCGAGTCCTGATCGAGTACCGTCTGCCGCTCGCCGACGTTGTCCTGGATTTCTACGACAAGCTGAAGAGCGTCTCGCGAGGCTATGCCTCCTTCGACTACCAGCTTATCGGCTACGATGAGGCCAACCTCGTCAAGCTGGACGTCCTCGTCAACGGCGAGGCGGTGGACGCGCTATCCATTATCGTTCATCATGAGGGCGCCTACCGGCGGGGTCAGACGCTGGTGTCGAAGATGAAAGAGGTCATTCCCCGGCAGCTGTACGAGGTGGTCATCCAGGCGGCCGTCGGCCGGAGGGTGATCTCCCGCGCTGTGGTCAAGGCCCTGCGCAAGAACGTGCTCGCCAAGTGCTACGGTGGTGATGTGACGCGCAAGAAGAAGCTCTTGGAGAAACAAAAGGAGGGCAAGAAGCGCCTCAAGCGGGTGGGCCACGTGGAGGTCCCCCAAGAGGCCTTTCTCGCCGTTCTCAAGGTGGAGGACTGATGAAGAGGTCGGTGACGCGCGAGTACTACGAGGCGATTCTGGTGGCCGTTATTCTGGCCCTGTTCGCTCGCACCTTCGTCTTCGAAAACTTCAAGATTCCATCCGGCTCGATGGAGAATAACTTGCTCGTCGGTGACCATCTGGTGGTCAACAAGTTCATCTACGGACCTCACTTTTCGGCGGCGCTGGAGCACTTGCTGCCGTACCGTGATCCGAGGCGTGGGGACGTGGTGGTGTTCAAGTTCCCTGAGGATCCCCGGCGTGACTTCATCAAGCGCTGCATCGCACTTCCCGGAGACACCGTCGAGATCCGTGCCAAGGAGGTCTACCTCAACGGCGTGCTGCAACAGGAGCCTTACGTGGTCCACAAGGATCCGATGGTCTACCCGGACTCGCCCCTGGAGCCGCCGAGCCTCCGCCTGCGTGACAACTTCGGGCCCTACACCGTGCCGCCCGGAACCATCTTCTGCCTCGGCGACAACCGTGACAACTCTCTCGACTCCCGTTTTTGGGGGCCGGTGCCGCGCAGTTACCTCAAGGGTCGAGCGGTGATCATCTACTGGTCGTATGAAGCGCCGCGCAACGATTGGCGTTGGCAGGGGTTGGGCCACCGCCTACGCCAACTCTGGGACGTGTTCATCCACTTCCTGACAAAGACCCGCTGGGACCGTACGTTCCGCCTGATCCGCTGACGGCTGTTGCCCGTTCGGCTGACTGGCAGTAACATGGGAGCAGCCCGTTTCCCCGGGAAGGAGGACGAGGATGATCCGGTTCCGTGATGAGCGTGGTCAGATCAACGCCGGGTGCTTCATTGCGGTGATCGTGCTCGCCATCGCGGTGGTCATCGCCGTCAAGACTGTGCCGGTGCTCGTCAACATGGGGGACCTGCAGAAGGAGATCGAGCTGCTGGCCGAGCGCGCAACGCTCTCGACCTATACGAATAGGCTCATCAAGGGCCGGATCCTGCAGAAGGCCGAGGCGCTCCACCTCCCGGTTGCCCCGGAGAACATCGTCGTCAAGCGGAACTCACAGTTCATCGACATTACCGTGACCTACGATATCGAGATCCACTACCCCCTCTATACGTACCACTGGCACAAGGTCCATCAGGTCACCGGCAGACTCTTCTAGAGGCCCGGCCGGAACCCCCGTTCTACTGCGATACGGGATCATCTGCGGGTTTGGCGCTCTCGAGGATGCGTGCAGCGCATCCACAAGGAGCAAGTCCCGCGGAGCCCGTCCGTTGATTGTTGCGGCGCTCTCCGCGGGCGTGTGTGGCGGGCTACGTGGTGCTTGCTCCTTCGGACATCTCCTGGAGGATGCGTTGGGCTGCTGCGGCCGGGTCGTCGGCGCGGGTAACAGGACGGCCAACGACGAGAACGTCCGCGCCGTCGGCCATCGCCGCTGCCGGCGTGACGATACGTTTCTGGTCGTCGCCGGCTGCCCAGGCTGGACGGATACCCGGCGTGACGATGAGGAAGTCGGGGCCGCAGGCGCCTCGAATGAGGGCGGTCTCCTTCGCCGAGGCAACGACACCGTCAAGGTTGCAGCTCCGCGCCATGCGGGCCCAGCGTACGACCAGCTCCTCCGGAGCGACGGCAAGCCCGAGCTCCTCGAGGGCGGCGCGGTCGAGGCTGGTGAGCACGGTGACCGCGAGGATCTTTGGGGCCCGGGATGTTGCGGCAGAGCGGGCGCCGTCGACAGCTGCGCGGAGCATCTCGGCGCCGCCACTGGCGTGGACGTTGAACATGTCGGCTCCGGATGCCGCGCAGTTGGCGGCGGCGCGAGCCACGGTAGCGGGAATGTCGTGGAGCTTGAGGTCGAGGAAGACGCGGCTGCCGAGCGCGCTGACGCGCCGTACGAGGTCGGGTCCATGCGCGGTGAACCCTTCGAGGCCGACCTTGAGCCAGCCGGCGTGGGGTGCTACAGCTTTACCGGTGGCTTCGATCCAGTGGCGGTCGCTGCCGTCGAGAGCGATGCACAGAGCCTCACGAGCGTCAGCCATCTTGTGCCTCCATGGCGCCGGTGAGCGAAGCGACCCGTGCCACACCCTGGTCGCGACAGTAGGTCTCGAGCTCGGCGAGGATCTCCAGCATGGCGCCGGGACGGCGGAAGGTCGCGGTGCCCACCTGAACCGCGGATGCACCGGCGAGCAGGAACCGAACCACATCGAGACCGCTCTCGATACCACCGAGACCGACGACGGGGAGCTCGGGCAGTGCAAGGTGGACCTCATGAACCATGCGTAGGGCAATGGGCAGGATTGCCGGCCCCGACAGGCCGCCGAAGGTTCGGGCGAGCTCCGGGCGTCGACGGAAGGGGTCGACGGCCATGGCGCGGATCGTGTTGACCAGCGATACCGCATCGGCTCCGCCGGCAGTCGCGGCTCGCGCCGTCGCCACCAGGTCGGGCGCGTTGGGAGACAGCTTGACCCACAAGGGTCGGGCGGTTGCCGCGCGGCAACGAGACGTCAGACTCTCGAGCGTGCGTGGGTCGTGGCCGAACTCGATTCCGCCCGACGAGACGTTGGGGCAGGAGACATTCAGCTCGTAGCCAGCAATGCCGATCTCCGCCTCGCAGCGTTCGATGACAGTCAGATAGTCCGCTGCCGACTCTCCGAAAACATTGACGATGACGACGGCCCGCCTCTCTCGCAGGGCGGGGAGCTGGTCGCGGCAGAAGACATCGACGCCGATGTTCTCCAGCCCGATCGCGTTCAGCATGCCGGACGGCGTCTCGGCAATGCGGGGCATCGGCGCGCCCGCCCGCGGTCGCGGGCTCAGTCCCTTTGTCACCACGCCGCCGAGGTTCTCGGGAGGACAGAAGTCAGCGAGATCGAGCCCGTAGCCAAAGGTGCCGGAGGCCGCGAGGATGGGGTTGATGAGCTCGAGCGAGCCGACCCTGGCGCTCAGATCCGGTGTCAGCATGCGGCCCCCCAGTCGATGAGGAGGCCATCCACGACGGGACCCTCGCTGCAGACCCGAAGGTGGCCGCCACCTGCGGTGGGGACGATACACCCGAGGCAGACACCGACGCCGCACGCCATGCGTTCCTCGAGGGCGACGCTGACTGGAATCCCCCATCTCTCGCCGACCCGGGTAGCTGCTCGCAGCATGGGCATCGGACCGCAGGCCCAGATCGCTGCGTAGCGCCCCCCGTCGGCCAGGTTTCGGTCGAGGGCCTGGGTGACCAGTCCGGCCTCGCCGGCGGAACCGTCATCGGTGACCAAGACCAGCTCCCCCCCGGTGGCAGCCGTTGCGGCCCGACAGCGTTCGGGCTCGATCAGCTCGGCGGCCGATGCTGCGCCGAGATACAGGTCACATCGTGCTGTCGTGCCGGCGAGCTGATTCGCAGCGAACAGCAGCGGTGGCAGGCCAATCCCTCCGGATACGAGGGCCACCGACGCTGGCGCCGGCTCGCACGGGAAGCCGACTCCGAGCGGGCCGATGATCCGGGCCCGAGTTCCCAGCGGAAGCTGTTGCCACAGGGCTGTTCCAGGTCCGACGGTCTTGATCATCAGCTCGATCGTTGACTCGCCGGCGTCGGCGTCGACACCGGCGATCGAGTAGGCACGACCCCAGAACGGCCGGTCCCCGTGCTCGGGGCGGAGCATGACGAACTGACCGGGGGTCGGCGGGGGGGCGATGACCCGGAGGCTGAAGTGGACTGAGTAGCAGGTCGGCGTGAGACGACGGCGGACCGCCAGGGTGGCGGAGTGGTCGGAACGCGTTACCATGGCCGCTGCATTATGCGCGTTTCTCGGCTCGTGATCCAGAGTGTGGGTGCCGGCGGACTGATCGGGCTCCTGGTCCTGGTGCTGCTCCTGCGCCTCAATCCGGAGGTGGAGCCATCCGCGGCGCAGCTTGGTCTTGCGGGCTTGGTGTGGTTCTGCTGGGGCGCAGTGACCTGCGGCTCTGTGTTGGCCGTGGCGGTCTGGGCCGTCTTCGTGTTCCGGGGACGGCGGTGGCGGCAGGAGCGCAGCCTGTTCTTTCCGTTGTGCGCTGCGATCTTCTTCGTTGCGGCCGTGACGAGCCACCTGAACGCCGACCTCCACCAGTACTTTCTGTCGGGAACCGGTCACAGAACACTGGGGCAGGATGCAGTGACCTGGCTTGCGGCAGCGGTACTGGTGTTGGCCGCCGGCTTCTGGGTCGGCCGGCGACCGAGCCACCTCGGACGTCTCACTCTGGTGGCGCTGGTTCTCGCTCTCCCGCTCCTGCGGGTCGTATGGCAGCCAACGCCCGGGCCGGGCGAGCGCACGGTAGCCGCACGGCCGCTCGGGGTGCCGTCCCGGCCGCTGCTCGTCATCGGGGTGGAGGGGCTGGACGCGAACTTCTTGCTCGCGAACGCAGCCTCCGACCGGTTTCCAAGCCTGCAGCGGTTGGTGAACGAAGGATCGTGGGGCGTCCTGCAACCAGGACGGCCATACCTGCGACGCTCCCTGTGGACAACGACCGCGACCGGGGCCTTCCCTCATCGGCATGGCGTCAAGTCGAGATGGGCCTGGGAGCTGTCACCGGTTTTCTCGCAGCCGATTCGGTTGCTTCCGTGGACGCCGGTGGGCTCCGGATGGGTGCTCCCTTGGGGGATAACCGACCGCGTGCCGACGCCACCCTCCTTGCTGCCGCCCCTCTGGCAACGGCTGCGTGCCGCCGGGGTGCCGACTGCGGCGATCGAATGGCCGGGGGTCTGGGCGCCGGGTGTGGTCGGACCCCGTGACTGGCGTACGCCGGACTCCGAGGACGGGGAGCTGGGCGCCGATTTTCGGAGCTCGCTGGTGGCCGTGCTGGAGCCCTTCCCCAACGATCGCGACGCTGTTCTTGGCAGCGTGCTGGATGACCTGGCGGAGGTGCGGGCGGTACGGCAGCAGCAGCCACGAGTGACGGGAACGGTGTGGGTTTACCTCCACGCACTCGGCACCTTCCGGCACCTGCTGCAGCCGCACGGTGCGGCGGACACGGCGGAACGCGCGGTGCAAGATCTCATGCTCGAGCTGTTCGACGCGCAGCTGCACTCTCTCCTGGCGGCTGCAGGGCCGGGAGCCCTGGTCGCCGTTGTCTCACCCTACGGCCTGGCTACTCCGGGACCGTGGGAAAGACTGAAGCGTTTACTCGGAGTGGGGGGAAGCTGGCGTGCCTCTGCACGGTCCTGCCCTGACGGGGTTCTGATCCTGCTCGGTCAGGGGGTCGTGCCGGGGCAGCGGATGAAGCCGGCCCAGCTCGTAGATGTGACGCCGACCCTGTGCTACCTGCTCCGTCTCCCCGTGGCACAGTCCATGGAGGGTCGCGTGATCCTCGACGCCATCGATCCCGGCTACCTGGCGGCGACGCCCCTCCGCGTCGTCGACTAGGACCGTGCACCGCAAAGCCCGTCTGTGACGGAGTGACGAAGTGACGGAGGCCCCCACCCGCCCCCGGGGATCTCAAGACGCGAGAAGCTAGACGCGAGACGGCTGGGGCGGCGGCCCCAGACGGCCGCCGAGGCAACGCAGTAGCCTGGCCGGATGATTCGGGCCCGCTACTTCGCTTCGTACCAGGAGTTGCCCCTGCCGACGTCGACAACGAGGGGGACATCGAGGCGGACAACGCCTTCCATGACCTCCCTGACCAGGGCGGCGGCGGCATCGGCTCGTGCGGCCGGGGCCTCGAGGACGAGCTCATCGTGGACCTGGAGGAGCAGACGGGCCTCGATCTCTGGAAGGCGGCGGTCGAGAGCGATCATCGCGAGCTTGATGATGTCGGCAGCGGTGCCCTGGATGGGTGCGTTGATGGCCATCCGCTCGGCTGCGGCGCGGACGTTGGCGGAGCCATGGTCGAGGTTGGCGATGCGCCGGACGCGACCGAACAACGTCG